>Ga0209217_1000015_pt1 | contig 37908 bp, 36 predicted proteins | sample JacPinW_OM3H0_M2_FD_187957 | JGI IMG/M metagenome (GOLD analysis project Ga0209217, IMG submission 187957) | Forest soil microbial communities from Algoma, Ontario, Canada - Jack Pine, Ontario site 1_JW_OM3H0_M2 (SPAdes) (version 2) | ecosystem: Environmental > Terrestrial > Soil > Boreal...
GTGGGAAGAGAAGGTCGGTCAGGCCCTGGGCCGCCGCCACCAGGCCCAGCACCAGCGCCGGGATGAGGGCCCAGAAGAGCAGTCGTGACTGCTGGCGGGTGGCTTCACTGGTGGACCGCCGGTACCGGTACGCCTGGCCAACGACACCCGCCATCGGGGCCAGCAGGCCGAAGATAATGATCACCGTGGTCCGGTGCGAGGCCTGCAGGCTGTAGGCAAACCAGGCCACCGCCAGCGTGGGTAGGCCGTATAGCAGCGCAAGGCGCGGCCGGGACCAGTTGGGACTCAGCCTGCCATCCGGGAAAGTCAGTAGGGCGAAGAAGTAGCCAGCCCCGGTGGTGAACTGGTAGGCATAGTGGAGCGCCGACTCCACGAAGCCGGTGTGCATGACTTCATAGACCTCGTGCGCCTGGAGGTTGAAGAGGCCGGCGGTGCCGACCATTCCCACGGCCAGCAGCCGAGCAGAGCGATGCTGAGGGCGGAGGCGGAGCAAGAAAAGCGCCAGCCCGATGTTGAAGAGGCTGAAGACGTAGTCGATGGCGATGTCGACCGGGGGCAGGGTTTGGTGCGAAGCCGTGGCCATCGCCAGGGCCGACCGTGACACCAGGTCGTCATCGGCAAAGCCGAGAGTGTGCAGCTGCTGGTGAAGATCGGGCGACACCGACGCCAGGGCGGCGACCACCCCCATCGCCAGGACCACCAGCGTGAAACCGAGAAAGAGAGCGAAGAAGGTAAAGAAAGCGACGTCGCGCCTGCGGAGCCCGGGTCGGTTCTCTTCCAGCTGAGGTTTCTGCTTCACTCTTCCACCTCATCGCCGATTGTGCGGCGACGACATGCGCGCAAGCTACCTGACGTCGACCCTACCAACCATGTCGGGATGCACCAGGCAGGCGTACCGGTAGGTGCCGGCCTTGGTGAAAGTCAGGCTGTACCCCGTACCACCCGATCCGCCGGGAAACAGCCCGGAGGAGATGAAGTGGGAGCCGTCATAGTTGCCTCCGTCGACAATGGTTGGCGGGGTCCCGGGGGGCGGCCCATTACTGTTTGGATCCTGTGGCGGCGGCCCGGGGCTGGCGATCGGATCAGTGGTCTGAGGGTTCTGGGCAACCTTACCGTCCTTGCCGGTCGTGTAGATCGGTAGGTAACTGGGCACGTCGAAGCTGATGGTGTGGGCGGCCCCGACGAAGATCCATGTGACCTTCTGACCCGCACGGGCCTGGATCGTCTTGGGGATGAACTGGTTGATCTCGACATCCTGGACCTTCTCACTGCCGTACCCCGCGAAATTCGCGGCATGGATCGGGGATTTTCCAGCCTGCGCTTCATGAAGAGCCGCGAGTGCGGGCTGGGCGGCTTTCTGGATTTCCGCCTGGGCCTGGCGATTCACCTCATCCTGGGACGGCACCTTGGCGTCCTTCCCCTGCACCCTGACCTGGGCGAGCATCACCGGCCCGTGGACGGCGCAGTAGTAGTTATAGGTTCCCGGTGCTGCGTCGGCCGCGATCTTGACGCGGAAGGTGTTTCCGTCAAGCCCCTGGTAAGGGATGAACCCACTGTTGTAGTAGGACTGGCGGCCGTTGAACACCGGTTGCGCTCGCTTCGGACAGGGCGTAGTTCGATCAGATGGAGGCGCGCCGTTGTCGACGTAGCAGGGCCGGGCTACGTTCTGGCCGAACGAATTGTCCTGTTGGCTGTCGCTATAAACCGAAGGCAGCTTGAGGAAAGCGGCAGCTTCTGGCGGTGGCGGCCCCGGCGGGACCCCGTTCTTGAGCAGTGGCAGGATGGGCTGGACGGCCCGGTCCACCAGGTTGCCCATGGTGACGGTATGAGGCTCCCCACTCCACGACTGTTTGAACACAACGGTGTCACCGGCACGTACGGTCAGAACCTTTGGAAAGAACCTGAGGAAGGCACTGGTGAACTCGTCGTGCTTGTAGTCGACCAACACCGTGCGCTCGTGGTTGTCGCCCACACCGAAGGGCGCGTCGCAGGCGGTCGAAACCACCGGCAGCACCGCCAGCAGCAGCCCGACCCTCTTCCAAACCGGTCTCACGAGAGTCAACTATGCCTAACTCGAGGCATGATTGGAAAGGGTGCTGGCCATCGCAGCGGGGTTGGGCCTCCCTCGCCCCGCCGGGGGTGCAGGCACCTCCTCCACACGGGAATCCCTCACGCCGAGGTCAGCTAAGCTGTGCGCCGATGGATTTCTCGTTCGGCTCCGAAGAGAAAGCGCTGGCCGACTCGTTCCGCGACTTCATCAAGCGAGAGGTGCGGCCACTGGAGGAGAGGCTGCGCCCGGTCTACACCGAGACCGACGGCGAGGACCCTGGTCTGCGCCGGGAGTTGCTCAAGATACGCAGGCGCTCCGCTGAACTCGGCTTTTACTCCGTCGACATCCCCGCCGAACTCGGCGGCGGCGGCCTCTCCTACGTGGGGCAGGCGCTGCTGCGCGAGGTTGCCGGGTCAAGCGGGTCCTTCCTAGCAATCGCCTGCCTCAGCGGCCCCGAAGGACCCACCGGCCTGGTCCAGGGCATGAAGCCGGCCCTGCAGGAGCGGCTGCTGCCGCCGTTCCTGCGCGCTGAGATCTCCGCCTGCTTCGCCCTGACCGAACCCGACGCCGGCAGCGACAACCAGTCGATGAAGATGCGCGCCGTCAAGGACGGCGATGAATGGGTCCTCAACGGCACCAAGCACTTCATCACCAACGGCCAGCACGCCGACTTCGCCCAGGTCTTCGCCGTCAACGACGCCGACAAGAAGGCCGCCGGCGGCGTCACCTGCTTCGTCGTGGAAAAGGGCACTCCTGGGTTCTCGGTGGGCAAGACCCAGGCCGTGATCTACGGCGGCGAGGGCCCCTGCGAGCTCGTCTTCGACGACGTCCGCGTGCCGGGGGAGAACGTCATCGGCGAGGTCGGCATGGGCTTCTACGCCGCCATGCAGTTCCTGACCGGGGGGCGCGCCAACATCGCCGCGATGTGCGTGGGCCTGGGCGACTACCTGCTCCGCACTTCAGTGGAATACGCCCGGAACCGTGTTCAATTCGGCAAGCCCATAGGCAAGATGCAGGGTGTCAGCTTCCAGCTTGCGGACATGGCTCTGGAGGTGGAGCTGGCCCGGCTGGCGGCGTACAAGCTGGCGTGGATGGCCGACCAGGGCGAGGCATTGATCCAGGCGGCGGCGTTCTCCAAGTTGTATGCCACGGAGATGGTGGGGCGGGCTGCCGACACCGCCATCCAGGTGCACGGCGGTATGGGGCTGACACGTGAGCTGGGACTGGAGCGGATCTACCGCTTCGTCCGCATCCTTCGCGTCGTCGAAGGAACCAGCGAGGTCCAGCGCTACCTGATCAGCAAGAGCCTGGGGCTCTAGAGGCGACAGGCCCCAGGGCCACCGCGTCAGACTTCGGTCGCGACCTTCTCGGAGAAATGGCACGCGGCCACGTGGTCGGGGCCCTTTTCCTCGAGCGGAGGGTCGACCTCGGAGCACACGCCCGGCACCACCGCGATGGGGCAGCGGGTATGGAAGTGGCATCCCGATGGCGGGTTGACCGGCGAGGGGATCTCGCCGCTGAGCTCGATCAACCGTCGCTTTGATTCGATCCTCGGGTCGGGCACCGGGATGGCCGAAAGCAGCGCCTTGGTGTAGGGATGCCTGGGAGTGGTGTAGATGGCTTCGCTATCGGCGATCTCGACCGCTTTGCCGAGGTACATGACCATCACCCGGTCGCTGATGTGGCGCACCACCGAGAGGTCGTGGGCGATGAACAGGTAGGTGAGATGGAACTCTTTCTGCAGGTCCTCCAGCAGGTTGATGATCTGTGCCTGGATCGACACGTCCAGCGCCGATATCGGCTCGTCGCAGATGATCAGCTTGGGATTGAGCGCCAGCGCGCGGGCGATGCCGATCCGCTGCCGTTGCCCACCGCTGAACTCGTGCGGGTAGCGGTTGTTGAAGTAGGGGTTGAGACCGACGACCCGGAGTAGTTCCTGTACGCGCTTGTCTTTCGCCTTGCCCCGGACGACGCCGAAGTTCACCAGAGGCTCGGCGATGATGTCGCCGACGGTCATTCGCGGGTCCAGTGAGGCGTAGGGGTCCTGGAAGATGATCTGGACCTGGCGCCGTTTCTGGCGCAGCTTCTCGCCACGCAGCCGGGTCAGGTCCTCGCCCTCGAAGAAGATCTGCCCCGACGTCACGGGCAGCAGCTGGCACACCAGTCGGCCCAGGGTCGACTTGCCACACCCCGACTCCCCCACCAGGCCCAGCGTCTCGCCCTCGCGGATCTCAAAGCTGACACCGTCTACCGCTTTGACGGTGGTCCGCACACCTGCGGGAAAATGCTTGACCGCGTCCACCACCCGGACCAGCGTCCCCGGTACCGGGCTGAGGACCGCCGGCGGCGCGGATTCAGCCGACCACTGAGTCTCAGCCAACGGTTTCCTCCGATGCGATCGGGAGAGGAGCCTCGTCCGCCGGCGGACGAACACGCGAAGCCGCCCCCGGACGCGTGTCGATGATCCCTTCCGCTCCCATCTCCTCGTAGGCCCGCTTCATGGTCACCCAGCAGGCGGTGCGCTGGCCGGCCGCCACATGCTCCAGCGGGGGCTCCTTCGTAAAGCACTCCTCCAGGCGAAAGGGACAGCGGGGCGTGAAGGCACACCCAGAGGGCGGGTGGATCAGGTCCGGCGGCAGTCCCTCGATTGAGCGCAACCGGTCCTTGCGATTGGCGTCGATTCGGGGAAGCGAGCGCAGCAGCGACCAGGTGTACGGATGCTGCGGGCTCTCGAAAATCTGCTCCACCGGGCCCTCTTCCACGATCTGACCCGCGTACATCACGATGACGCGCTTGCAGATCCCGGCGACCACTCCGAGGTTGTGGGTGATCAGCACGATCGAGGTCGACAGCTCGCGGTTGAGGTCACGCAGGAGCTCGATGATCTGTGCCTGCACGGTCACGTCAAGCGCAGTGGTGGGCTCGTCGGCGATCAGCATCTCCGGCTCGTTGGACAGGCCCATGGCGATCATCACGCGCTGCCGCATCCCGCCGCTGAACTGGTGCGGGTAGTCACTGACCCGCTCCCGGGCGGCTGGGATGCGGACCTGCTCCATCAAGCTCACGGTCCGACTCTGGGCGTCACGCTGCTTGAACTTCTGGTGGGCGTCCATCGCCTCTTCGATCTGGTAGCCCACCTTGAGCACCGGGTTGAGGGAGCTCAGCGGGTCCTGGAATATCATGGCGATGTCCCGCCCTCGGATCTCCCGCATCTCCTCCTCCGGAAGCTTGAGCAGGTCTTCGCCACGGAACAGGATCTGGCCGCCCACCACCCGACCGGGCTGCTGTATGAGCCCCATGATTGACAGCGCGGTCACGCTCTTTCCGCATCCCGACTCGCCGACGATGCCCAGCGTCTCGCCCGGGTGCAGGTCAAAGCTCACGTCGCGGACGGCGTTTACAACGCCGTCGTCGGTGAAGAAGTTGGTGCGCAGGTTCTTAACCTGGAGAAGCGGACCGGCCACGCGCGCTTACCGGCCTAGCGCTTCTGCCTGGGGTCGAAGGCATCCCTAAGGCCGTCGCCGAGGAAATTGAAGGCCAGCAGGGTGACCGAGAGGGCGATCGACGGGACGATGACGATGTGGGGGGCAAACCTGATGGCCTTCAGTCCTTCACCGGCCATCGATCCCCAGGACGGGGTGGGCGGCGGGACTCCCAGTCCGAGGAAGCTGAGGAAGGCCTCGAAGAGGATCGCCTGGGGGATCCCGAAGGTTGCCTGCACGATGATGGGGCCCAGCGAATTGGGGAAGATGTGGCCGAACAAGATCCGGTGCGGGCGGGCCCCGCTGGCCTTGGCCGCCTCGATGAACTCCCGCTCGCGTAGGCTGAGTGCCTGGCCGCGCACCAGGCGGGCCATGTCCATCCACCGGGTGGCCGAGATGGCGATGATGATGTTGCCGATCCCAGGACCCAGGATCACATAAAGGATGAGGGCCAGCAACAGGTCGGGGACCCCGTAGAAGATGTTGATGACGAGACTGATGACGCCGTCGATCGAGCCTCGGAAATACCCCGCCACCAGTCCCACCACGACCCCAACGGCGATGACCAGGACCTGGGTACCGAGCCCGACAATGAGCGAAACCTGGGCACCGATCATCAGGCGGCTGATGATGTCGCGGCCGAGGGAGTCGCCGCCGAACGGGTGGGCCAGGGTGGCGCCGGCGTAGGGGTCGGTCACACCCAGGTGTGACATGGAGTAGGGCGTCCAGAAGATCGCAACCACGGCCACGCCGATCAGCAGGGTGAGGTAGATGCTGGCCGCCAGCGCGAGGCGGTTGCGACGGAATCGACGCCAGCTGTCGCGCCACAGGCTGACCTGCTCCCGAACGACGGTGCCGCCGGCAAATTCCTCGGGTACGGCGACCGCTACGGCGCCCATGTCAGTACCTGATCCGCGGGTCGATGACCGTGTACGCGACGTCAACCGCCAGGTTCGCCAGTCCAACCATGGCCGCGTACATCGTGAACACGCCGATGACGATGTTGTAGTCGTGGCGGAGGATGCTCTCCACGAATTCCTTGCCCAGGCCCGGTATCGCGAAGATGGTCTCGATCACCACGCTGCCGGTGACGATGCCGATGACCAGCGGGCCCAGGATCGTGGTCACGGGGATGAGGGCGTTGCGCAGGCCGTGGCGAATGATCACGACCCGCTCCCGGAGCCCTTTGGCGCGCGCGGTGCGGACGTAGTCCTGGCGTAGGACCTCGAGCATGCTGGCCCGGGTCAGGCGGGCGACGATGCTGGCGAACGGGAAGCCCAGGGCAAATGCGGGAACGGATAGCTCGGCCAGGGTGCCGTAGGTCCCGGTCCAACCGATGGGGTACTCCAGGGCCCCGCCCGTTACGTTGGCCAGCCAGATGCCGAACACCAGCAGCAGGAACGTGGCGGTCACGAAGCTGGGCATGCTGTAGCCGACCACCGAGATGGAGGTCAGCAGGTAGTCGACCCAGGTGTTCTGGCGCACCGCGGCTACCACGCCCAAAAGCATGCCCAGGCCGATGGTGACGATGAGGGCGGTTCCCCCCACCTCGGCGCTGACACTCAGCTCGCGCAGCACCAGGGGGGTGATTTTGAGACCGCGGTTCACGAACGACTCGCCCAGGTCGGCGTGGAAGAGAGCATTGGTGGCGTACTCCTGGTACTGCACGAGGAGGGGCCGATCAAGGCCGTACTCGTGCAGAAGAAGCTCCAGCTTGGCCCCCTTGACCCTCTCGCTGACGAAGGCGTTGCCGGGGAGACGGTGGATACCGACAAAGACCAGGGAGGAGACCGCGACCACGGTGAAGGCGATCAGCACCAACCGCTGGGAGACGTACACGAGCGTTCCCCGAGTCAGCATTTACTCATTATTCATCGCGGCGGCCAAAAGATGTCCTGCCCGGATTATAGGAAGGGGCCCTCGAGCGCAAACCCGGGGGCCCCTCCTTTGCTAGGTACTCAGTGCTGCAGGATCGAGATCTCGTTCCAGAAATGGTCGAAGAAGTTGTTCGTGCCCGCGCCCTTGGCGTAGGGCTTGAACAGGAACTGTCCCACCGAGTAGTACAGCGGGATGTCGACCACGTCGGTACTCAAGAGCTCACTGATCTGCTTGTAGGTCGGCAGGGCCTTGTCCAGGGGCTCGGCATCGGCCTTGGTCAGCAGCACGTTGTACTGGTCGCTGGCGTTGGGAGCGTAGCCACTGGTGTTGGCCGTGCTGTCCTCTGCCATCTTGCCCCAGAGGTTGTCGAACCAGTCCTGGGGATGGTCGTAGTCCGCCTGCCAGCCGTCACGGGCAAGCACGAACTTACCGGCCTGGCGGTCGTTGATGAACGCCGTGGCGTCCGGGTGCGGATCCAGGCCGACGTTGATGCCGAGGTTGGTCTTCCACTGGTCCTGGAGGAAGGTGGCCACGTCGTCGTTGGGCGACCCGGTGTTGTAGGAGTACTTCAGGCCGGCTGTCAGCGTCCCCGTGGGGTCGGCCCCCGTGAGCAGCTGCTTGGCCTTGGTGGCGTCGAACTTGCCCAGCGGGTCAGTGCCGTCGCCGAGGTAGCCCTTGAGGCCCTTGGTGATCAGGCCCCCGGTCGCCGCCGAGCAGGTGATGTTCTGGCACACCACGCTCTGCAGCTTGCTCTTGTCGACCGCCAGGGCAAACGCCGTGCGCAGGTCCTTGGCTTTCTGGCCCTTGTCAACGGTGAATGGGCCTCCGGCCGGGTGGGCCGGGTTCACATTGAAGCTGACCCAGGTTGTGCGCACCTTGGGCTGCAGGAGCAGCTGGCTCTTTTCGTTGGCGGTCTGCTGAATGCGCAGGATGTCCGCCTTGGGCTGACTGCTCCAACCACCGTATCCGACGATGTCGTACTTGCCCTGCTCGAAGGAGGCGATTGCTGTGGACTGCGAGCTGGGATCGAGAATGTCCAGGTGTACGGCCTTCAGGGTCGGCTTGGGCGAACCCCACCAATTGGGGACGGATACGAAGTCGGCCGACTGCTTGGCGGTGTGCTGGGTCATCTTGAAGGGCCCGGTGCCGACCAGTGTGGCCGGGACCGTCCACCAGTCACGCGGGTTGGTCTGGATGACCTTCTGGTCGACGATCATGCCGGTCGTGGACTCCAGCGTTACTGCGGACAGGAACCAGCCTGCCGCCGAGTCGAGCTTGACGACCACGGTGTTGGCGTCGGGAGACGTCAGGCCCGTCATCATGACCTTGGGGTCGTTCGCCGCCAGGGCATCCTCAACCGTCTTGTTGAACGCCGCCTTGGCGGTGACATCGGCCTTCTTCGACGGCTTCAAGCCCTTGGTGTACTTGGTCACCGCGCTGTAGCCGGCTATCGCCGAGAGGTTGCTCCCGTATGGACCCTGGAGAGCCGCGGCGCGGTTCCAGGAATAGATCATGTCCTTGGCGGTCACCTTGTCGCCGTTGGAGAAGGTGACGTCCTTGCGCAGCTTGAAGGTGTAGGTCAACCCGTCGCTGGAAATACCGCCGTTGCTGGTGGTGGGCACATCGGTGGCGATATCGGGAATGATGTTGAGGTTGTTGTCGTAGCGCAGGGGGCCGTTGAAGATGTTCTGCGCTATCTCGGAGTCGACCTCAGCGTCCAGCTGGCCTGGATCCAGGGTTCCGAATTCGCCGAAAATCGGGAACTTCAAGGTTTGGTCAGAGGCCAGGCTCTGGGTCGTTCCGCTTGAGCTGCCTCCGCATGCGACCAGCACCATGCCGATCGCGGAAAGAGCGCCGAGCTTTAGCGCAGGTAGTCGCAACTGGCTCCTCCTTGTGGTTGACGGCCGCTTTCTGAAGCGACCCAGTTCCCGATGTGGTTGACGCCGGCCCGGCGCAGCGTGAGGGTGCCCGGATCGACGGTGTGTACCACGTCAGGGTTTCTCCGATGCCGCTGCCATCCTCTTCCCGAGAAACGCGCTCGGGGCGAGAGTGCGCCGATGGCAGTGCTGGCCAACTGCGGCCAAAATTGGCTACTCCACAGGCCACCATAGGAACTCCGCCCCGGTTTGTCAATTGGCGAGGGACGGCAGGGTGTTCAAGATTTCTTCAAATACCAGCCTGCCAACACCTGGACATTGCGGCCGTAATCGATGTTTATCAGGCTCCCCCCGTCGCTCGCGCTGATGCCCGCGACGCCGCTCGAGAAGGCGTGGCCGTTGTCGTCCGCCCACATGAAGTAGGTGACCACGTCCTCTCCTAGAAGATTCTCGATCTGGGAGAAGATTCGCCGCCGCGCGGCGCGCGTCTGGGAATCGCTCGACATCAGGGTCTGGCGCTCGTGTTCGATCAGCCGGTCCAGTTCAGGGCTGATGTACCCGGTCCAGTCAACACCGCCGGGGTTGTGCTCCGGCCTCAGCTGGCTGGAGTGGAAGATGCGGAATTGGTCCGGGTCGGGGCTCGAGGCGAAGCCGGCGAAGGCGATGTCGAAGGTGCCCTTCTTGAGGGGATCGAAGAAGCTCGTCTTGTCGGCCGGGTTGTAGTACGGCACGGGGGCCGGCTGCAGGTCCATGCCGATGGCCCGGGCCTGGGCCGAGATCATCGCCACCGCCGCCTGCCGGGACGGGGCGTCATCGCGGACGTAGAACCTGGTGGAGAAGCGTCTCCCGGCCTTCGTGACCACGCCGTCGGCCCCCACCTTCCATCCGGCCTGGAGCATCAGCCGCCCAGCCCGCGCCACGTCCAGTTTGTACTTCACCACCGCGCCGGCGTCGTAGGCCCAGCTCTCGGGTGCTATGTCGCCCCACAGGGGGACACCATGGCCGCCGGTGACCTTCTTAACGATCGCCTCTTTGTCGAGGGCGTAAGCGAAAGCTTGCCGGACCAGCTTGTCGCCGAAGAGGTGGTCCGCCCGGTCGTTGAAACGGACGTCGTAGAAGCTCAGGTCGGGATAGTGGCGCACGCCCACCTGCGAGGTTCCCTTGAGCTGTTCGAGCGCCGCAGAGCCAAGGTCAGGTTCCCAGCCGATGGTGCCGTTGGCGACGCCAGTGGCCGCGGCGGCAGCGTCGGGAATGATCTTGAGAACCATCCGGTCAACGTGCGGCCGTCCGGCGTAGTAATTGGTGTTGGCGACCAGGTCGACCTCGCCTTTGTTTCGCTTGTCGAATCGGAAAGGTCCACCGGTCACAGCGGGCTGCTGGCTGATGGGGTCGGACGCCATCCTGGTGACGTCGACGCTGCCGTATATGTGCCCGGGGACCACGAACGTGGTGAGGCTGTTGGCCAGGAAAGGCGCGTAAGGCTCGGTGAGGTCGAAACGAACGGTGTAGTCGTCCAGCCGGTCGATGCCGCCCAGCATCGACCAGTCGAAGGCAACGTCGGTTACGAGACCCGGGTTCCTCTGGATGGCCACGGTGGCGACGACGTCATCGGCGGTGATGGGCCTTCCGTCGCTCCACCTGGCGTTGCGGCGCAGCTTCACCGTCCACGACATTCGGTCAGCGCTGAGGCTTGGCATCGATTCGGCCAGGTCGGGGCTGATGCTGAGATCAGGGTTCGCCTGGTAGAGGTTGGGGAAGAGCGGCGCCGAGGCTCGAAGGGAGGCCGGGTCGGCGGCCAGGAAGCGGTTGAGGCTGGTCGGGTCGGCCGCGATCGCCACCGTGAGGGTGCCGCCGTCCTGGGGGGTCGGGCCCGGAAGATCGCAGGAGGCCAGGAGGATCGCCGTGAGCACCCCGGCGAGAGGGATCTTCATGCGAGAGCCCAGCCTAGCAGGCGGGGTTCGGCCGGCCCCCTCTGTTGAAGAAGGGGCTTAGAAGCGGTCCAGCAGAGCCCGCCTATGCTCCATGAACTCTTCGCGCGTGATGGCGCCGGCGCGGTAGAGGCGGGTGACCTCGCGGATGTCCCCCATGAGCTGGGTCAGCGGCGGGCTGGCGGCCTCGTCCTCGCGAAAGCCGGGGGGCCGGCTGTCCCAGCTCTTGAGGTAGAAGACGGCCTTCAGCGAGGTGTACGGAATCGCGACGGTGTCCATCGATTCCTTGTCGACGGAGTACAGGGTCATGGTCAACCCGTGCTGGTGATGCTCAAGACTGCCATTGAGGTAGCCGCGCATGATCTCGCCGTCCTGGAAACGCACCGCCACCATCTTGTCGGCCTCGGCAGCGTGGGCATCGGCAGGACCAGACGCAAGACTGATTTTTTTGACCGCCGGCAGCGGGATCCAGGCGCCGGCGTTGTTCCCCGTACCTTCGGTCAGGGCAAGGTGAAAGTCGGGAGCGTCAAGGGTCACGGCGTCTGCCGAACCTTCGATGACCTCGTTGTCAAGGAATCGGACGGTTAGCCTGGGCATCCTGTCACCACTTCGCGTCTCCGCCGCATTTCCCCCCCATCAAGTGTCTCAAAGCTGTAACGATATGGTAGGGCCAACCTTGCGCCCCCAATTCGAGATTGCCAACACCACCCACTTTGGGCTCAATCTGTTACCAAGCCACCCTCTTTTTGAAGGGGTTGGGCACTATCTAAGTCTGGGGGCCTCTGTTACACTGACGCCTCTTCAACGTAACTTTTATGTAACTCCACGTAACCCAGAGGGGTCCATTGTCACAGAGTGTCGCGGAACAGCTAACACAGCCGGGGGACATCGAGTTGGTCCGGGCGTTCCAGGATGGCAGCGTCGAGGCATTTGACCAGCTTTTCCTCCGCTATCACCGCGCGATCACCGGTTTGACCAACCGCCTGGTGCGCGATCCGCTGCTCGCCGAGGATCTTACCCAGGAAACATTCTTCCGGGTGCTGCGATCGGTGGACCGCCTGGACGAAAGCTTCAACTTCTCAGCCTGGATCCATCGCATCGCCACCAACGTCTGTTACGACGAGCTCCGGCGCCGCAAGCGAGGGCAGACGCCAGCCTCGGAGGAGGGCCCTCGGGCATCCAACACCATCCTGAGCATCGAGGATCCTGATGAGCAGCTGGGGAGGCTGGCGAGCAGGGATCCGAGCGGACTACCTGAGGACGCACTGGCTATGCGCGAGCTCAGGCGTGAGGTCTGGGAGGTTGCCGCCCGCCTTCCCGAGAACTACCGCACAGTCCTCACGTTGCGCGAGCTGCAGGGCCTCAGCTACGCCGCCATCGCCCAGGTAATGTCCCTCTCTGAGAGCGCCATCGAGACACTCCTGCATCGGGCACGCCGCCGGTTCAAGGCCGAGTACCTGTATCGCAGCGTCGCCCAGTCGGAACCTGACGAGCGCTGTGACGCGGTGCAGGAACTACTCAGCGCCTTCGCCCTGCGCAGCCTCAAACGCAGCCAGCGCGGCCTGGTCAAAGAGCACCTGGACCACTGCCCCGAATGCCAGGCCGTGTTGATGGCTGCCCGGGCGACCGGCCCCGACGACGAAACCATCGCGATAGAGGAACAAGAGGCCAGCTGAAACCCGCCCCCCGGAGGCGGCACGCATTCACTCTCGCAGCAGGGCCTCGGCAGCGTGCGCCAGCAGCTCACCGGCACGCGTCATCGCCTCATCGCCACCCATCCCTGGTGGCGCCACCAACCGGATGTCGTCGAAAGCGTCGCCCTGCGCCCCCTCGCCGCCTTCGTCGAGTCGGCCCACCAGCGCCACCGCCCTGATCCCCATGCCGCGGGCAAGCCGTCCGGCGCCGACCGCCGCCTTGCCCCGCAGGCTCTGGCTGTCGAGACGACCTTCGCCCGTGACCAGCAGGTCGGCGCCGCGGAGCCGCTCCTCCAGGCGGATCGACGCCATCACCCATTCAGCGCCGCCCTGGAGTCGCGCCCCGAGGAAACCGGCCAGCCCTCCGCCAAGCCCCCCAGCCGCGCCGGCGCCGGGCTGGGCCGCCACGTCGACACCGAGGTCGCGGCGCATCACCTCCGCCAGGCGCCGGAGGCCGCGGTCGAGGAGCTCCACCTCCTCGGGGTCGGCGCCCTTCTGGGGCGCGTAAACGGTCGCGGCACCCTGGGCACCATAGAGCGGGTTGTCGACATCGCAGGCGACGGTGACCGGCACCAGCATCCAGGCAGGGTCAAAACCAGAGCTGTCGATGCGATCGAGGCGATGCAGGCTGCCGCCGCCCTCCGCAAGCTCATGACCAAGGGGGTCGAGGAAGCGGTAGCCCAGTGCACGAGCCATTCCCGTGCCTCCGTCGGTGGAGGCGCTGCCGCCCACGCCGACGGTGATCCCGGTCGCGTGCCGGGCCTCGGCCAATAGTTCGCCGACCCCGCCCGTGCTGGCCCCGAGCGCGTCAAGGTTACCCGCGCCCAGGAGCGCAATGCCGCAGGCCGCGGCGGCCTCGATTAGGGCGGCGCCACCCGGCTCGATCGCGTAGGTCGCGGCGACGGGTGCGTGCACCGGGCCACGGACCACGACCTTCCGCCGGGTCGCCGGTCTCGCGGCGAGCATGACCTCGAGGAAGCCATCGCCGCCATCGGAAAGTGGGGCGAGATCACATTCGACTCGGCTGTCGGCTCGCCGGAGCCCCGTTTCGATCGCCTGGGCGGCGGCCACCGGCGCGAGGCTGCCCTTGAAGGCATTGGGAGCGACGACCACCTTCACGGCGGAGCTCCGCCTGTCAGGGACCGATCAGTAGATCGGGGTCAGCCAGTCGAGGCGCTCCTCGATCCTGCCGTAGCAGACGTCGAAGTAGATCTTCTGCAGCTCCCGCGTGATCGGGCCCATGTCGCCATCTCCGACGGTGCGCCGGTCGATCTCCAGGACCGGCGAAACCTGGGCCCCGGTGCCACATAGGAACACCTCGTCGGCGATGTAGAGCTCGCTGCGATCGATCGACCGCTCCACCACCTTGAGACCAAGGTCCTGGCTGGCCAGCTCGATGATCACGTTGCGGGTGACCCCTTCAAGTATGTTGTCACTGGCTGGGGGTGTGACCAGGACCCGGTCGCGGACGATGAAGATGTTCTCGGCGCTGCCCTCGCTGACGTGACCCTCCTGGGTAAGCACGATGGCCTCCTCGAAGCCGTTCTGGTTGGCCTCGGTCTTGGCGAGCGCGGAGTTGACGTAGATACCTGTGACCTTGGCGCGGGCGGGCGCGGCGTTGTCGTCGATGCGGCGCCACGAGCTGACCATGCAGCGGATTCCCTTCTCGACGTCGACGTAGGCCCCAAAGGGGGCGGTGTAAATGGCGAAGGACGACCTGAGGTTGTGCAACCGAACACCGATCTCCTCCGCCGACTTGAATGCCAGGGGCCGCACATAGACGTCCTCGCGGTAGCCGTTGCGGCGAAGGATCTCCACAGTGGCCTCGACCATCTCGTCGTCGCTGAACGGCAGCTCGATCTGCAGGATCTTGGCCGAGTTCCGCAGTCGCTTGAAATGCGGCTTCAGGAGGAGCGCGAACAGCTGCACCTGGGTGGGGTTCCAGTACGCCCGGATGCCCTCGAAGCACCCGGTACCGTAGTGGAGCGCGTGGGTCATGAGGCCCAGGTGGACATCTTTGTAGCGCTTGTACTCGCCGTCGAAGAACACCCAGGTCTCGGCCTGCGAGGGCGCGGCGTATTCGTCGGGGTTGGATCCGGCTTCCAGCGCCATGCCCCAAAGCCTACGCGATTTCGGTGACGGCGGCCCGCCCCCGAGCCATTTGCAATTACTGTGCGTCGATCGCGGGCGCGGGGCGATCGGCTTGATACACTGCGGGCGATGAGTCTGCGCCGCCCGGGCAGCTTGAGATGGCTCCAGCCCGGCCTTCACATAAAGCGCTGGCTGCTGTTGATGGGGCTTGGTGTCGCCATCCTGAGCTTCGGGGCGGCCTACGCCGTCCGTGGGGCATACGCCAGCGACTTCAGGTTCACGGGAGTATCCGCCAACCTGCGCTACCTGACCCTGGCCGTCCTTCCCAATTGGATGCGCGCCCTGATCTTCGTCACCCTGGGAGCGGGCTTATTGCTCGTGTCCCTTCGGCAGCTCAGCCGGTCGATGCTGGTGCCCTTTCTCAAGGGCGGCGAGGACCTCGCCGACGTTTACTACAAGCACCGCACAATCACCAAGGGACCGCGAGTGGTGGCCCTCGGCGGCGGCACTGGTCTCTCATCCCTCCTCCGCGGCGTCAAGGAGTACACCGGAAACCTCACCGCCATCGTTACCGTGGCCGACGACGGCGGCTCATCGGGCAAGCTGCGCGAGCAGTACCGCATCCTTCCCCCCGGTGACTTCCGCCAGTGCCTGACGGCCCTGGCCGAGACCGAGCCCCTTATGACGCAGCTCTTCCAGCACCGGTTCAGCGAAGGCGCTTTCGACGGCCACGCTTTCGGCAACCTCTTCATCATGGCCATGGCGGAGATCACGGGCGACTTCGAGCACGCCCTCCGCGAATCTGGCAAGGTCCTGGCCGTGCGCGGCACCATCCTTCCGTCGACTCTGCACGACGTCATTCTCGTAGCCGAGCTCGAGGGCGGCCAGGAGGCCGTAGGCGAGTCCCGCATTCCCCTGTCGATGATGCCCATCCGGCACGTGTACCTCGAGCCCCGGCATGCGCTGATCAACCCCGAGGCGGAGCAGGCCATTCTCAACGCCGAGCTGATTACCGTGGGCCCGGGCAGCCTGTACACCAGCATCCTCCCCAACCTGCTGGTGGAGGGCATGATCAGCACGCTTAAGTCGGCCAAGGCGCCCAAGGTCTACATCTGCAACGTCGCCACCCAGAAAGGCGAAACCGACCACTTCACGGTCAGCGACCATCTCGACGCCCTGCAAAAGCACGTGGGACCAGGGCTCTTCGATTACGTGCTGGTCAACTCCAATCTCAACTACCCGCTACCACCGTCGGCGCTGGCGGCGGGGGCGGTACTGGTGACATTCGACCGCGCCAACGTGGTTCGCCACGGCGTGCGCGTCGCGATGGCCGACGTCGTCGCCGAGAATCCCAGCACCCACCATGATCCTGAAAAGCTGAGCCGCACGATCATGAAGCAGATCTATAAGAAGTAGGGTGCCAGCCGCCGGTTAAACTCTCCGGGCCGTTCAAACCCTGAAAGGAGGGCCCGTTGATCGCCGAACAGCAGCTCAACACCGAGCAGCGCGAGATCGTGGGCATGGTCCGGACCTTCGTGGAGAAGGAAATCATGCCGGTCAGCCACGATCTCGAACACGACGATATCTACCCCGACAAGATCGTCAAGCAGATGAAGGAGCTCGGGCTCTTCGGCCTCGCCATACCCGAGGAGTACGGCGGCGGTGGGGTCAACTTCAAGATCTACGCCCTATGCATCGAGGAGATCTGCCGTGGCTGGATGTCGATCGCTGGGGTAATCAATACGCACTTCATCGCCGCCTACATGATCAGCGAGTTCGGCACCGACGAACAGAAGCAGCGCTTCCTGCCCAGGATGGCCACCGGCGAATACCACATGGCCTACTCGATGTCGGAGCCCGGCGCCGGCAGCGATGTCCAGGCCATCCGCACCAGGGCCCGCAGGGACGGCGACGACTACGTGATCAACGGCGAGAAGATGTGGGTCACCAACGGCGAGCACTCGACACATGTGGCGGTGCTGGTGAAGACCGACCCGGAGGCAAAGCCGGCGCACAGGGGCATGAGTTGCTTCATCGCCGCCAAGGGGCCGGGGCTTACCGTCAGCAAGAAGATCGAGAAGCTCGGCTACAAGGGCGTCGAGAGCACGGCGCTGTCCTTCGAGGACTATCGCTGCTCCGCCGCCGACCTGCTGGGCGGCGAGGAGGGGCTTGGTTTCAAACACATGATGTCGGGCATCGAGGTGGGGCGCATCAACGTGGCTGCGCGTGGGGTCGGGGTCGCCAGGCGTGCCTTCGAGGAGGCCATCCGCTATGCGCAGGAGCGCCAAGCCTTCGGAAAGCCCATCGCTCAGCACCAGGCAATCCAGTTCCACCTCGCCAACATGGCCACGAAAATCGAGGCGGCGCACCTGCTCACGATGGCGGCCGCCGAGAAGAAGGACCGCGGCGAACGGGCCGACCTGGAGGCCGGAATGGCCAAGCTGTTCGCCTCAGAGACGTGCTTCGAGTGCGCCACCGATGCCATGCGCGTATTCGGGGGCTACGGCTTCAGCAAGGAGTACCCCGTGGAGCAGCTCTATCGCGATGCCCCGCTGCTGATGATCGGGGAGGGCACCAGCGAGATCCAGCGGATTGTGATCGCGCGTCGCCTGCTCGAGGAGTACGCGATCAAATGAGTCAGTTCGGTCGGTACTTTGAAGAGTTCGAAGTTGGGGCGACGTACAAACACTGGCCGGGGAAGACCGTGACCCAGGCCGACGACATGCTCTTTTGCGCACTGACCATGAACCAGCATCCGCTCCATTCCGACGCCTTCTACGCCGAGTCGAAGACGCAGTTCGGTAAGAACGTCGCGGTCGGTAACTACGTCTACTCGCTCGTCCTGGGCATGAGCGTCGCCGATATCTCCGGCAAGGCCATCGCCAACCTGGAGGTCGAGTCGCTCAAGCACGAAAACCCAACATTCCACGGCGACACCATCTATGCCGAGACCACCGTGCTCGACAAGCAGGAGTCGAGCTCCAAACCCGACCGGGGCATCGTGTACGTGGAGACCCGTGGCTTCAACCAGCGGGGCGAGCGGGTGTGCATCTACCGGCGGAAGGTGATGGTGCCCAAGAAAGAGCACTATCCCGACCTCCAGCCAGCCGACTTGACCCCCGATCAGACCGAGGCGGAGGGACTGCTGCAGAAGTAGCGGATTACCCTCTCACGGGCGGCCGCAAATTCGCTAGAGGTTGGTCGGGCCTACTTGCGCCTAGATCGGCGACGTGGTACAGATAGGCCGCAACAAGCGGCCGGGGAAGCGTTCGCGACCGGCGGCAGTCCAGGTAAGAGAGAGGAGAGAGCCGTTGGCAGAACTGACTCTGGAAACCCTTGTTCACCCGCCCTTCGAGAACGACCCGCCGGTCAAGCTGAACATCAGCGCCAAGATCATTGGCCTGGTGGCGGCGATCCTGGCGGGGCTGGGAGTCCTCGTCTACCTTGTCAGCATCCCGGTGGTGCTGGCCATCGGCTCGGTCGTGACCGTAGCAGGCATTGCCACCGGGACTCATTCGGGCATCCTGCTGGTGGCCCTGCTCGGCCTGGTGGTCGGACTGATCGCCGACCTCCTGACCCTTGTCGGCGGTTGGCGCATGTACCAGGAGAACCGTGAAGGCAAGAAGCTTGTCATCTACGGCCTGGTCATAGGGCTGCTGGGAAACCTGGTCTACGAGGTCGGCGTGGTCAGCTTCGGCGGCTTCATCTTCACGGCACTTATCGACTTCGTCATCTACTACATCGTCGTCATCAGCCGTTTCCCGGGGGATCCGCCCCTGGTCACCGGTACCATGCCGCCGCCGCCACCCCCTCCTCCACCGCCGGGCCCGCCCTCGGCCTAGATCCCCCGGCATCTCGACCAGGGCCAGCACGGCGCCAGTTTGTCGGCCGCCAGGCAGCCCGGGGTGCGCTTTACTCGATAGGTGTCCAGATATGTACGCGGGTGGCGCAAGCCGACGTGGGCCCTGCTCGCCTGGCTGGTGGTGGCGATTGGGCTCATCGGATACTCCTTTGTGCGTATCTTTGTCGCACCCAACGGCTGCCCCGATGAGGGCATGGTCAGCTTCTGCCGATTCGCCAAAATGACGCGGGCCTTCAACGACTTCGCCACCGCCATCGTCCTGTACTGTGTTGGCGCCGTCGTGCTGGGAGGGCTGTGGCTCATCACCGCCCCCAGCCATGACCCGTGCCCGGAGTGCGGCAGCACGGCTCGCACCGACGGCGGGATCTGCAAGAGTTGCGGTCATGACTTCTTCCCCAGCGGGATCACGGAGAACCACGCCCCCTGATGGGCGCTCGCAAGGCTGACACCGCCCTCAACTGGACCGACGACCCGGCTGCCGCCGAGCTCCTGGTCAGGGACCCCATGGCGCTGATGATCGGGTTCCTGCTGGACCAGCAGGTGGCCATGGAGGTGGCTTTCGGCGCGCCGGAGAAACTGCGGCAGCGGCTCGGAGGCACACTCGAAGCTCGCAAGATCGCCGCCATGGACGAGGCGGAGCTGGTCGAGGCCTTCCTGGCACGGCCACCGCTGCACCGCTACCCCGCCAGCATGGCCCGGCGGACGCGGGCGCTGGCCCGCCAGATCGTCGACGACTACGGCGGCGACCCGGCCCGCATCTGGAGCACGGCTGCCGACGCCGCCGAGGTCAGCAAGCGCATCGCCAGGCTCCCGGGTTTCAGCGCCAACAAGGCGAGGGTGATCATTGGGACCCTGGCCAAGCGGCTGGCAACGCCAATACCGGGATGGGAGGAATACGCGCCCGACTGGTTCAGCCTCGTCGACGTCGACAGCAAGACCGCACTGCTGCAGTACCGCGACATCAAGCGCGCCGCCAAGGCAGCAGGCAACTGGCCTCCGGGTAAGGACAGCGAGAGGAAACCGCGGAAGAAAAAGCCGGCTGCAAGCAAGCCGACTGCCAAGAAGCCGGCTGCCAGGAAGCCGTCAACGAGGAGGCCGGCCGCCAGGAAGCGCTAGCGCAGGAGCACCACCAGCTCGATCTCGACCGGCGCTCCAAGGGGCAGCTCGGCGACCCCGACCGAGCTCCGGGCAGAGCGTCCCGGGTCACCGAAGACGTCGACCAGCAACTGCGACGCGGCATCCATCACCTGCGGTTGGTCGATGAAGCCCGGTGCGCTGGCGACATAACCCGTGAGGCGGATGACGCGCATGATGCGTCGCAACGAGCCCGTCTCGGCAGCCACCGACGCCAGGGCGTTAACCACCGCCACGCGGGCCGCGTCCTGCGCCTGCTCGATGGTGATGTCGGCGCCGACCTTGCCGCGCATGGTCAGGGCTCCGTCCCGCATCGGGATCGCGCCAGAGGTGAAGACGACATCGCCTGCCCGTGTGGCAGGCAGGTAGAGCCCGGCCACCTGGGGCGCCGCCGGCAGCGGATGTCCTAGCTCGGCCAGCCTGGCCTCTGGATCCGGGACCTCCAGCTCACTCATCGAGTCAGACGATCGCCGGCGCGCGGTACTCGCCGAACACCTCCCGCATCACGCCGCAGATCTCCCCGAGGGTGGCGTAGGCCCGCACCGCCGTGAGGATGGGCGGCATGAGGTCGGTGTGGTCGTCCTCCGCCGCCTGCCGCAGCGCCGCGAGTGAGGCCTGGACGGCGACGCCATCCCGCCGTCCGCGAAGTCCGGCCAGCTTGCCCACCTGCTCCGTCTCGAGGGAGGCATTGTCCGCCTTGAAGAAGGGAGTGGGCTCCTCGCCCTCGGTGCGGTATTTGTTGACGCCGACGACCACCCGCTCGCCCGCCTCGACCTGTCGTTCGAACTTGTACGACTCCTCCTGGATGCAGCGCTGGAAATAGCCCGACTCGATCGCGGCCACGGCTCCCCCGATCTCTTTGTCGATCTTGTCGAGCTCTTCAGAGGCGCGCCGCTCCAGCTCATCGGTCAGGTGCTCAACGTAGTAGCTGCCCCCAAGCGGATCGACGGTGTCGGTGACGCCCACCTCCTCGGCGATGATCTGCTGTGTCCGAACCGCGATCTGCTGCGCCTTCTCGGTGGGGATGGCCAGGGCCTCGTCGTAACAGCTGAGAGCCATCGACTGCACTCCACCCAGCACCGCCGAGAGCGCCTGGATGGCGGCCCGGACGATGTTGTTCTCCGGCTGCTGAGCCGTCAGCAGTGAACCGCCCGTCTGGGTATGGGTGCGCAGCATCAGGCTGCCCGGCTTCTCAGCGCCGTAGCGGTCGCGCATCAGCTTGGCCCACATCCTGCGCAGTGCCCGGTATTTGGCGATCTCCTCGAAGAAGTCGATGTGGGTATCGAAAATCCAACTGAGGCGCCCGGCGAACTCGTCGACCCCGATGCCGCGCTCGAGAGTGGCGTCGATGTAAGCGATCGCGTTGGCAAAGCTGAACGCGATCTCCTGGACCGCGGTCGAGCCGGCTTCACGCATGTGGTACCCGGAGAGGGAGATGGCGTTGAACCGGGGCACGTGGTGGGCGCAGTGGGCGATCAGGTCCGCGGCCAGGCGCAACGACGGCACCGGAGGATAGATGAAGGTTCCGCGGGCGACGTACTCCTTGAGGACGTCGTTCTGGACAGTAGCGTTGATCTGGTCCGCGGGCACACCCTGCTTTTCGGCGACGGCAATGTACATCGCCGCCAGTACCGGCGCGGGCGCGTTGATCGTCATCGACGTGCTGACGTCGCTCAGCGGAATGCCGTCAAAAAGCGTCTCCATGTCCGCCAGCGAATCGATCGCGACGCCCACCTGGCCCACCTCCCCCTCGGCACGGGGATCGTCGGAATCCATGCCCATCTGGGTGGGCAGGTCAAAGGCCACCGAAAGACCCGGCTGCCCGTGCGCGATCAGGAACTTGAACCGCTTGTTGGATTCTTCAGCCGTGCCGAAACCGGCGTACTGGCGGATCGACCAGGCCCGGCCGCGATACATGTTGGGCTGGACACCACGGGTGAAGGGAAACTGGCCCGGCATGCCAAGGTCGCGCTCGTAGTCGAGGTCGGCGATGTCAGCGGGGGTGTAGACCGTGTCCACAGGCAGCCCCGAGGGCGTCGCAAAGCTGGCCTTGCGCTCACCCCTGGTGAGCGAATTCTGGAGGGCGCCCGCCTCCCATTCCTTGCGGAGCTCCTGGAGGCGGTCCAGGTCGAGCCCCGCCTTGTGTCCGTTCCCCCCGGCGCGGAGCTTCTCTGCCTGAGCCATGAGGTTCAGTCTAGCCTCGGTTGGCGTGAGAACGGGAAGCTTCGGGCACGGCCGCGGGTTCGAAACTTCATGGCTGGAGCCGGGGAGATCATAGATGCCGAGCTACGGACGTGGCCTGGGGTCGTCGTGCAGCCCCATCGGTTCGGCGGGCGCGAGTACTTCTACGGGCGCAAGGAGCTGGGCCATGTCCACGGCGATCGCCTGGCAGACCTGCCCTTCCCGCGCCGCCTGCACGACTCCCTCATCGCGGAGGGCCGCGCGGAACCGCACCACGTGCTGCCCGACACCGGCTGGGTGAGCCGCTGGATCGGTTCCGCGGAGGAGGCCGAGGCGGTGATCGCGCTCTTCCGAATCAACTACGACCGTTACAGCTCGAGCGCCCGCCAGAACAGTCCTGAGCTGGACGGCTCCTCCGAGCCCTGAGTTAGCCGGCGGCTCCGAGCCCTGCCTGCCCGGCCTGCACCAGGATCGCGATCTTGCCGGAGTGGGAGTTGTTGTACATCTTCTGGTGAGCCTCGGCCACGCCCTCCCAGGGCAGCGTCTCCGACAGGACCGGGTGGATCTTCTTCTCGATCACCAGCTGGTTTGCGCGGGTTGCCTCGTACGCGTTGGCGAAGTGGCTGCCGATGATGCGCTTCTGGCGCATCCACAGGTGGCGCACGTCGAAGTCGAGCTGGAAACCACTGGTGGCGCCGACGATGACAATCTTGCCGAACCTCGAGCAGACCAGGACCGAGGTTGGGAAGGTCGCCCGGCCGACGTGCTCGAACACGACGTTGGGCTCCTTACCCGCGAAAATCCCTCGCAGCTCTTTGCGGAAGCGGTAGGCCTCCTTGAGCCGGGCCGACTCCTCCTCCTCGGTCTCGCCTCCCTTGCGCTCGAAACCGTAGTCCTTGCGGTTGATGGCGGCCACCGCCCCGAGGTCAAGCACCATCTGTTTCTTGTCCTCGCTGGAGACAACGCCAACGGCGTTGGCCCCCACGAGCTTGCACAACTGCACCCCGAAGACCCCCAGTCCTCCCGCGGCGCCCCAGACGAGCACGTTGTCCCCGGGCTTGAGCTCGCACTGGTCGATCAGCATCCGGTAGGCGGTGAAGTAGGTGAGGCCGTAGCTGGCGGATTCCTCCCAGGTCAGGTGCCCGGGCTTGGGCACTAGCTGCTGCGACTGGACCTTGGTGAACTGGGCGAACGAACCCCAGGTCGTCTCGTAGCCCCAGATCTTCTGGTTCTCGCAGGCCAGGGGATCGAGACCATTGCACTCCGGGCACTCGCCACAGGACTGGTTGCAGTGGATCACCACCTCGTCGCCCGGCTTCCAGCGCCGGACATTGGAACCGACTTTCCATACGATCCCGGAAGCGTCGCTGCCCCCGATGTGGTGGTCGAAGTCCTTGTGGGTGTCGAAGACTGAGACCGGCTTACCCAGCGCCGCCCAGACGTTGTTGAAGTTGACGCCCGCCGCCATGACCATGACCACGACCTCGTCAGCTCCCGGCTCGGGGACCTCGATGTCCTCCTGCTGGAATGCCTCCAGGGGCTCCCCTTCGCGTTCGCGGCGGATCACCCAGGCGCGCATCTTCCTGGGCAGGCTGCCCGGCTGCAGCTCGCTCGGCACCTGGCCGATTGGAATCTGCTCGATGCTGCGGTCCGAGGTCACGTCGGTCTCAGCGATGGCCATCTCAAATCCTCTCGTTCGTCTTTGGGGCGAGCTCTAGTGCTTTTGGCGCGGGCTCTAAATGGTAATCGCGGCGCCCCTCGGCTGCGGCCGAAGGGATATCCTCGCCGGCAGTGACAGGCGAATCGGCGGGCAACGTGGTACCGATCTGGCAGGAGCCGCCGCCACCGGTGCATACGAGTATGGAGTGGCTCAAGCTTCCTGGACTGGCCCGGCTGCGCGCGGGTCTCAACGGAGACGTCCCCCTGGCGCCCTACAGCCGGCTCACGGGCGCGGTGCCGGTGGAGTTCAGCGAAGGCAGCGCCGTGTTCGAGATGCCGGTGACCCCGTGGCTGCAGACGTCGGCGGGGGTGCTTTCCGGCGGCATCCTTGCCTTCCTGGCCGACAGTCCGCTCGGCGGGGCGGTGATGAGCAAGAACCCGCCAGGAACCGTGATCACGACTTCGGAGCTGACCATGAACTTCCTGCGGCCGGCAACCTTGAGCTCGAAGAAGCTGGTGGCCAGGAGCCGGCTGATCCACCTCGGACGCTCATTCGCCCTCTCGGAGGTGTACATCGAGGAGATGGAGGGCCGGCTGGTGGCCCATGGCACCGCCCGCAACCTCATGATCAGTCTGCCGGTACCCGAGGGACCCTTCCAGCTGCCCCGGTACCACGACCCCGAGCCCGAGCTCCCGAGTCCATACCTCCGCCCGGTTCGAGGGCAAACACTACCCGCCGAGGTCTGGCGCCAGTTGAGTGGTATCGAGATCCTGCGACGCCAGGTCTCAGGCGAGCTCCCCCCATCCCCTGTCAACGAGCTGTTCGGAATTCGACTCGTCTCGGCCGATGAAGGCAGGGCCTCGATAGCCGTCACCGCCACGGGGTGGCTGTCATCGCCGGTAAGACGTCTGTACGGGGGGGCCATTGCGCTCCTTGCCGACACCGCGATAACCGCGGCCGCGGAGACCACGGTGACGGCCGGGACGGCAATCGCACCGCTCGACCTCCGCATCCAGTACCTGCGTCCGCTGATGCCGGATGGCGCCGAAATAACCGTCAACGCGGTTGTCTCCCACCGCGGCAAGACAATGGGCGTGGTCAACGCGGAACTCCTCAACGCAGAGGGCAAGGTGGCGGCCACGGGGACGTCGAGCTTCCTCGTGGTGCCCGACTTCAACTGGGCATCCGACACGTGGGTAGTCCCTACCGACGAACTGGAGGTCGCCGAAGACGACTAAACCGGCCTGGGAGCGGGCTCGGTCCTGGGCCGCCGCGGTCGCCTTCGCCGCCGTGCTTGCGGTGAGCCTGTGGCGCCGCCTGGCCGCGCTGCAGCGTCTGTCTTTCGACTACGACGAGGGCGTGTACTGGCAGTCGCTGGAATCCTTGCGCCACGGCCACCGTCTCTTCGCAGAGGTCTTCAGCTCCCAGCCGCCCTTCTTCCTCGCCGTTCTTACGCCGATTTACAACATCCTGGGCGGGGGCATCGTGGCCGGGCGCCTGCCTGTGATGGTGGGCTCGCTGGTAGCGCTGGTCGCCGTCTTCTTCATCGGCAATGCCGTGGCGGGACCCGGGACGGGGCTCTGGGCGATGGCCGTCATGGCTTTCGACCCCCTATACCTGGATCTCTCCGACCGGCTCCAGGCGGATCTCCCCTGCGTGGTCATCGGCGTTGTGGGAGTTGCGGTCGCGGCAGAAGCCCACCGTCGCGCATCGGGTTACACGTTGTGGGCTATCGCTGGGGGCGTGGTCGGGTTCAGCATCATGACCAAGCTGCTGGGGATCGTCTTCCTTGTTCCCCTGGCCTGGTTCGCCCTCTCCTCCGACCGGTCGGCGTGGGGACGGCTGGTGGCGGCGGGCTCCGGCGTGGCCCTGGCCGTAGTGCTCGCGCTGGCGCCCTTCGCCGGCGACCTCAGCGCAGTGTATCGACAGGCGATCGGCCTGCACCTGGGTGCCCGCGTGTCCGAACCGCAGAGCATTGGCGAAAAGCTCAGGCGAGTCGTGGACTCCTACCCCGCAGTGGTCCCCGGGCTGGCAGCGCTGGTGACCTTGTCAGCGGCCGCCGTCAGTCGCGTCCGATGGGTCGCAATGCTGCTGGCCTGGCTGCTGGCGGCGCTGGCCATCGACCTGGTCCAGGGCCCCCTCTTCATCCACCACCTGGTCATCCTGGTGCCACCGGTCTCGTTGCTCGCCGGCGCCGCCCCGGGCCTGCTCCTGAAAGCGATTGCGAACAGGCGGGCAGCTTTGGCAACGCCGGCGCCGGGGCCACGATCGACCTTGGCCGTCGGCGCTGTCACTTTCGCGGTGGTCGCGGGCCTCGGAGCTCACACCATGGCATCTCCCCTGCCACCAGCCGATGCTTCAACCGCACCAACGATCGCCGCCATCGCCAAATTCGTGCCACGCGCCGTGACGGTGGTGACCGACGAGCCCTTCGCCGCGGCCTATACCGGGCACCCTGTGCCGCCCAACCTGGTCGACCAGTCGCACGCGCGAATCAGCAGTGGCGAGCTGACCCCTACGACGGTCGAGGCCGACACCGAGGCCGCCGGCGCCGGGGCAGTGATCTTCTCCACCGGCAGGCTAAAAACCCTGAGCGGGTTCCCGGAGTGGGTGGCTTCTCACTTTCACCTCGTCGACGATGCCGGCGGCGGCCTACAGGTCTGGCTCCGGGACCCATAATTAGCGGTCGCGTTCAGGGAGCAGGAGGTCGGGTATGAAGATCTTCCTCACCGGGGGCACCGGGTTCATCGGCTCAGAGGTGGCACGCCGCCTGCGGGCACGTGGCGACGAGGTGCGTGCCCTGGTGCGTAACCCGGCCCGGGCGGCTGAGCTGGAGAACATCGGCTGCACCCTGGCCATGGGCGACGTCGGCGATCAGACGGCGATTCGCGAAACGATGAAGGACTCCGACGGTGTGATCCATTGCGCGGGGATGTACGAGGTCGGCATCGCCAAATCGCGGCGTCCCGAGATGTACGCGGCCAACGTGACTGGCACCGAGAACGTTCTCGGCGTCGCCCTCGAGCAAGGGATCAAGAAGGTTGTTTACATCTCCACCGTCAACGCCTTCGGCAATACCGAAGGACGAGTAGTGGACGAGAGCCACCTGCACAGCGAGAAGTACGTCTCCTACTACGACGAGACCAAGCACCTGGCCCACAAGGTGGCGAGGGAGATGATCGACAGGGGATTGCCCTGCGTCATCGTGCAGCCCGGGGGCGTCTACGGCCCCGGGGACCCATCGCCCCAGGGCAACCTCGTCAACCAGTTCCTTGCCGGCCGGCTGCCGGCGATGATGTTCCCCGAGACCGGGATCAACCTGGTGCACCGTGACGACGTCGCCCAGGGCATCATCCTGGCGCTCGATCGCGGTCGTGCGGGCGAGCAGTACGTCCTCGGGGGCGAGATCTCAACCATGGGCGGCCTCATCGAGACCGTTGCCAAAGTTAGCGGTAAGAAGGCGCCCAGGGTGACCATCCCCGCGGCCATGATCAAGGCCACCGCTCCCCTGGGACCCGTGGTAGGGCCCATGCTGGGCTTCGGGCCCAACCTCGGCGAGATCATCAGGGCCGCTGACCGGGTTACCTACTGGGCCAAGGACGACAAGGCCCGCCAGGAGCTTGGTTACTCGCCCCGACCGCTGGAGCAGGGCCTTCGTGACACCCTCGCAGCGGAGGGGCGGCTCCCGGTGAGCGCGCGCTAGACTCAGTCCGACATCTCTGGGCCAGGTGAAAGACGCTGGCCGCTTAGAACAGCCCGGCCCCTCTCGAGGGCACGGCATGGAGGTTGCCCAGTGACGATCAGGCTCCGCCGCTCCTGTATTTCCGTCCCCGGCAGCTCGGAGAAGATGTTGCGGAAGGCCGGTGAGAATGCTGCCTTCGGCGCCGACCAGTTCTTCCTGGACCTCGAGGACGCCGTGGCTCCTGGGGTCAAGGAGGCGGCCCGGGCCAACGTGGTCAGCGCCCTCAACGAGTACGAGTTTGGCGATGCCGTCCGCGTCGTCCGGGTCAACGCGGCCGATCATCCCAACTGCTACGGGGACGTGATCTCCGTTATTGAAGGGGCGGGCAAGCGGCTGGACTGCCTCATGATGCCCAAGGTCGACAACGTCTCCCACGTGCACTTTGTCGACCGCCTCCTGGACCAGCTCGAGGCCACGCTGGGACTCAAGAACCACATCGGCCTGGAGCTGCAGATCGAGACCGCGGAGGGCCTGATCAACGTCAACGAGATCGCATCCGCCTCGAGCCGAACCGAGACCATCATCTTCGGCCCGGGAGACTTCTCCGCCAACATCGGCATGCCGGCCCTCACTGTCGGGGCGATCGACGAGCGCTACCCTGGCGACATCTGGCACCACGTCAACATGAGCATCCTGATGGCCGCTCGGGCCTTTGGGCTGCAGGCGATCGACGGCCCGTACTCCCTGATCCGCGATGAGACCGGCCTGCGCGAGGTGGCCAAGCGCACCTACCTTATGGGCTTCGACGGCAAGTGGGCGCTTCACCCCGACCAGGTCGCCCCCCTCAACGAGATCTACACCCCTCCCCTCGAGGCATATGAGCGCGCCGAGGGGATCATGGCCGCATACAAGAAGGCCACCGAGGAGGACAAGATCGGCGCCGTCATGTTCGGCGACGAGATGATTGACGAGGCCAGCCGCAAGATGGCGGAGCAGCTCGCGATCAAGGGCAGACTGTCCGGCCTGGACAAAAAGCTCGCCGAAAAGAGGTCGGGCACAGCCACTGCAGTGGCGACCCCGGCCGCAGCAGCGGCGGGAGAACAGGCTTGAAAGTTCGCCCCTATGTGCCCGACGCCCTCGGGCTGACCTGGAACCCATCGGCCGCCGAGCTTCAGCAGCTCACCGGGGAGATGCCAAATGCGCGCAGGTCGGCGTTCGGCAACTGGAACGTCCAGTCGGCGGTTGATTCGCGCTCCAAGGCATCCACCTACATCGTTTCCGACCATGCCCAAGAGCACCCCAGCCAGACCATCACCCGCGCCGAGGGCGATCGTCTCGCCGAGCTGCAGGACGAGTACATCACGCACAAGGAGATGCTCATCGTAGACGGCTACATCGGCAACGACGAGAGCTTCCGGACCCCCGCCCGACTGATCGTTGAGAAGCACAACGCCAATATCGCCGGGATGCAGAAGATCCTCTACTACGAGGCTCCTGACGCGGGTGAAGAGTTTGAGCCCGAGCTGACCGTTATCTACACGCCCAACCTGGCGGTCATGGGCTACCCCAAGGAGCGCGTCATCGCCGTCGACCTGCAGAACAAAGTCACGCGCGTCTTCAACTCCGACTACTTCGGGGAGTCCAAAAAGGGCGGCCTGCGGATGTGGAACAAGCTGGTGTACGACCGGGGCGGCCTCCCCCTTCACGCCGGCTGCAAGGTCGTCCCCACCAAGGGCGGCGACAGGGTGATCCTCGTCGTCGGACTGTCAGGCACCGGTAAGACCACGACCACCTTCACCCGTCAGAACGACTCCAAGCCGGTCCAGGACGACTTTGTCGCGATGATGCCCGACGGCAAGATCTACGCCACCGAGGACGGTTGCTTCGCCAAGACCTTCGGCCTCGACGAGCGGTCCGAGCCCACCATCTACCACGCACTTACGCGGCCAACGGCGTACCTCGAGAACGTGTACCAGGATGAGACGGGCAAGGTGGATTTCTTCAACACCGACTACACCCAGAACGGGAGGGCGGTGTTCGCGATGCAGGACCTGGGATGGAGCGCAGACGCCCGCGACATCAAGAAGGCCGACATCCTGCTCATCCTCAATCGCAACGAGAACATCATCCCCGCGGTGGCGCGGCTGAGCCGCGCCCAGGCGGCCGCCTATTTCATGCTTGGCGAGACCCAGGGAACCAGCGCTGGAGGCGCCGACGAGGCGGGCAAGTTCCTCCGCGTCCCAGGCACCAATCCTTTCTTCCCCCTGCTTCACGACTACCAGGGCAATCGCTTTCACGAGCTGCTCGACAGGCACAGGTTCGAGGTCTTCCTGCTCAACACCGGGCGCGTGGGCGGCCCCGATGACGACCAGCGGAGCAAGAAAGTGGGCATCGAAGACAGCTCCGCGGTGGTCAAGGCGGTTGCTGAGGGCACGATCCAGTGGCAGGTCGATCCCGACTTCGGGTATGAGGTCGCGGCCAGCCTTCCAGGCATCGACGATGAGGACCTGCTCAGGCCCGTCGAGCTTTATCGGCGCACGGGCCGGGGCGACGTGTACTCCGGCCTCGTGGATAGGTTCAAGGCCGAGCGCAAAGAGTTCCTGGGCCAGTTCCCAAAGCTTGACAAGGAGATCATCGAAGCGATCTAAGGAGGGAATTGCCACTTCTTCGACAGGGCGTGCTCTCGCGCGTTCACCTCGAGGCCATGGTCTCGACAGCCCTAGTGGTCGCGCTGGGCGCGGGCCTGTCGAGCGCGCACGCAGCCACGTCGTTCGAGCCGCCCCCTGGCGCCCTGCCCGACGGAGGTGACTTCGCCGGGCTCCGGCCGATGCTCAAGTTTGTGGTGCCACAGGCAGCGGTGGCCGACGCGCCGACGACCGCGACGCTGGCTATAGACGGCCCGGCGGGCACCTTCTTCATCCCCTACATCCAGACCTCGGCGGACCTCCCTGTCACCCTGGCCCACAACGGCCCCGCCGGCCGCAGCATTGTCGACGTCATCCTTGACGCGGGCACGCCGCAGGCGCGAAGCGTCCGCCTCACGGCTCCGCCGTGGCGGACCACCTTCCAGGCCGTGAGCTTCGGCGAACACACCCTCACCGCCCGGTTGTACGTTCCCGAGGAGGGCATCCCCGCCGAGATCGCCTTGCAGGCGCCCCCGGCGGCGCAGGCGCACCTGGAGCAGGTGGCCCGTGGGGACGTTATCGCCGCCCTGGGCGACTCCACCACCGAGGGACTGGGCGAAGGCCCCTGGCAGGCAGGCCACCAGGAGTTGCTCGGGTTCTTCCCTGACTGGCTGACGGCGCGTCGCGGGCTGCAGGCCGCCCGACCCGACTGGATCAGCTCGGATGGCCGCAACTTCCCCCAGGCGGGCCTGACCATGCACCCTGCCAGTCGACCGTCTTTCACCATCGAGCTGGCGCGCCAGCTGGCGGCCAAACGAGGTCACCCGGTGCTGGTCCTCAACGACGGCTGGTCAGGAACCACCTCGGACGGCTACATGCGCATCTCCACCAGTGTCTACTTCGCCCGCCAGATGGCCGTCACCTCACCCAATGCCTGGCTGATCAACCTCGGTGCCAACGACCCGCTGGTCAATCGCTCCCCGGCCGAATACGCCGAGCGGCTCCAGTCCCTGGTGGACAACCTCGAAAAGCTGTACGGTGCGCTGGCGCAGGCCATCCACGTGGCCTGTCCGATCTTCGCCACCCAGCCGGCTCGGAACCAGGCGGAGGCACAATACCTGCCCGAGGTAGACCGGCTGCGGGTGCGCGCCAACCTGGGCCCGGCGCCCAATTTCTTTGCCTTCTACCGCGACCATCCCGAAACCGTCGCCGACGCGGTGCACCCCAATTTCGCCGGCTACTCTGCGATGGCCCAGCTCTGGGGCGCCGCCCTGGCGGGACAGGGCCAGGGCTGCGGCGGCTGACCGGGGGGCCGCCGCAGGCGCTCTACATCCCGGGCGGGGCCTGGGTGAGCTTGAACTTCTCCGCCGGGGCGCCACAGCTGGGACACGTTTCCGGCGGCTCGAAGCCACGATCTGTGAATCCGCATTCGGCGCACTGCCACTGCCGAGTGGCGAAGAAGGTGATGATGTCAGCCCTACTGACGATGCCGATCAGCTTGTCGCCATCCATGACTGGCACCCGACGGATTCGGTGCGTCACAAAGAGGCGAGCCGCTTCACCAACGGGCGCGTCCGCGGTTAGGGTTATGGGCTCGCGGCTCATGATGTCAGCGACGGTCTTGCCCCGCCGATCGATCACGTCGAACTCTGAGACGACGCCCACGAGCTTGCCCTTGCTGTCCAGGACGGGCAAGCCGGTGATTCGGTGACGCGTCAGGATCGACGTCAGCTCGGCCACTGAGGCCGACTCCGAAATCTTCAGAACGTCACGGGACATGATGTCGCGTACCAGGACCATCCTGTGAATAGTGCCAACCCAGCGTCAGAAGGGCAAGCGGCGCCGCCGCAGGCATCGGCCGGTATCATGCATACGCCCCGCCACTGGCGGGGCCCAATCGCGCGACCAGCGGCCCCGCCCTGGGCGCTCATGAGGATGAAATGGTGGAAATCGAGAGGGTAAGCGTTGTCGGCGCGGGTACGGTCGGTTCACAGCTCGCCTACCAGTGCGCCCTCGCCGGGCTTCCCGTGCGGATGGTGTCCCGACGGGTGGAGACGCTGGAAAAAGGAGTCGCCAATGCCACGCGCCTGCTCCGCCGCCGGGTGGAGAAGGGCACCCTGAGCCATGAGGATTGCGACGCCGCCCTGGGCCGCGTCCATCCCACCATCGAGCTCGAGGAGGGCGTGGGCGACGCCCAGATCGTGATCGAGGCCGTGGCTGAGGTGCTGGAAACCAAACACGGCGTCTGGAAGGACATCGACGCGGCCGCCCCAGCCGAGGCGATCATCGCCTCCACGTCCTCCACCATCGGCATCAGCAAGCTGGCGCATGTCACCGGCCGGCCCGATCGTTGCATCAACGCCCACTTTTTCAACCCCGTCCTGCTGATGGACCTGGTCGAGGTGGTCCGCGGACCGCATACCTCAGATGAGACGGTGGAAGCGACCATGGCGTTCTGCCGCCGCGTAACCCGGCATCCCGTGTTGGTGCAGAAGGACAGCTACGGGTTCATCGTCAACCGCGTGGTGTTCACCGCCATCCGCGAGGCGCTGCGGCTGCTCGACGAAGGCGCCGCCACGGCCGAGGATATCGACGACGCTTGCGTCCGGGGCTTGAACTGGCCGATGGGTCCCATCAGGCTGGCCGATTTCATCGGTCTCGATGTCATCCATGACGCCTGGCTCCTTGGCAAGGAGGAGATGCACGATGACGCGTGGACCCCAACGAAAGCGCTCAAAGAGCACGTGCAGGCCGGCGAGCTGGGCATGAAAAGCGGGCGCGGGTTTCTCGAGCACACCAAGAAGTGAGGTTTGGTGCCTGATCCCGTCGCCATCCTGGGCGGCACGGGCAAGGAGGGCCGGGGCCTGGCCGCCCGCTGGTCGAAAGCCGGGCGTACCGTCACCATCGGGTCCCGCGACGCTGCCCGCGCCCGGGCCGCGGCCGGCGAGGTGGCAGCACTCTCCGGGGGCAACGTGGTGGGCACGGAGAACGGCGAAGCGTGCCGCGCCGCGGACATCATCGTGCTGACGACGCCCTTCGAAGGGCTTGAGGCAACGGTTGTCGAGAACGCGGAAGCCCTCAAGGGCAAGCTGGTGGTGAGCGCGGTGAACCCGCTCCGGTTCGCCGGTGGCCGCATCAGCGTCCTGGAAGTCGCCGAGGGGTCCGCTGCCGAGCTGGTGGCGGCGCGCCTCCCACAGAGCCGGGTTGCCACGGCGTTTCACAACGTCAGCGCCGTGCTCCTCGCCAAACTGGAGCAGAACCCTGAGGAAGACATCCCCGTGGCCGCCGACACAGAGGCTGACCGGGAAATCGTCGTCGAGCTCTGCCGTGACCTCGGCACCCGGGGCGTCGGGGTTGGACCTCTCAGCCTGGCGCGCTACCTCGAGGGTTTCACGGCAGTGCTTCTAACCATCAACAAGCTCTACCGGGCCCAGGCTGGGATTCGCTTTACCGGCCTTCCTTAGGCGGCCGTATACGGACTCCACCACGAAATAGCTGGCCCAGGCAAAGAGGATGCCCGCCAGGGCATCGGCGAGGTAGTGCTCGCCCAGGTAGACGATGCTGAAACAGACGGCGACGCACCAGAGCGCCAGCGGCCAGGCCCGGCGGCCCCACAGTCTCACACCGTAGAGGAGGCCTAGTACCGGGAAAGCCGCGTGCAGCGAGGGCACCGCGGCCACCGGGTTGGGGTTCAGGTTCTGGTAAAACCAGGTGGTTCCGCTGGGGAGGGTGTGGCTGATGATCTTCTCCACATGGGGCAGGTATCCCTGCTGGGCGGCGAGCCAGGGCGGGGCCACCGGCACGAGGAGGAAGAACACGAAGGCGGTGAAGCTCATCGCCAAGAGCGCCGCCGCGAAGCGCCGGAAGAGGACGCGGTCTTTGATCCAGAAGATGAACCCAAGCGTCAGCGGGTACGCGAAATGGCAGAAGTAGAAGATCGTGGCGATCACGTCGAGCGGCGAAACCGACCCCTTGTGATAGAGGTGGTCCTGCAGCCAGATCGTCGGCTGGTGGCCCAGGCTGATGAAGTTGTCGACGTTGATGGGCCCGCTGTAATGAACGTCTATCCCTGACGAGCCCGCCAGGCCCCGCAGGATCTCGTATCCGAGAAAAAGGGCAACGAACGGAAACCAGTCAACCAGGAAGTCCTTCCACCGACCCAGGGCGATCGCCCCGAGCAGCAAGACGATGACGAAGTAGTCAGGGGACACGGAGATGCCGCGCCAGATGGAGAAGGCGGTGATGGTGACGACGTACACGACCACCGCGGGCACCATGAAGGTGCGCGGGCGGCTAGCGGTGAAGCGCATGGAGCCTATGAAACATCACGTGGCTGTTCCTCGCCTGAGAAGAACTTGAGATCATCATATCGACGCCGCCTGGTCTCCCCCTCGCTGGGGCTGGCGGTAGTGGCGGCTTAAAGGGGCCTGAGAAACTCGCCCGAAGCGCAGTCGGGGGAGCTGTGCCGTAATACGATCGCGCGGTGAAGAGCGGCACCGAAGGCAAAGTCCTGGTGGTGGACGACGAGCCGGGAATCGTCGACTTCATCCGCCTGGGCCTTCAGTACGAAGGCTACGACGTCCATTCCGCTCCCGACGGCAAGGCGGCACTGATCGCGATCAGCGATTTCAAGCCCGACCTTGTCATCCTCGACATCGCGATGCCGCGCATGGACGGCTATGAGGTCTGCCGAGCCGTCCAGGGCGCCGACATGGGCATTCTCATCCTGAGCGCGAGGGACGGTCTCGAGGATCGCCTCAAGGGCCTGGAGGTCGGCGCCGACGACTACCTCGTCAAGCCCTTCCATTTCGAAGAGCTGCTGGCGCGGGCCAAGGCCATCCTCCGGCGCCGCCGCCCCACCGCGGGTGAGACGCTCAACGTAGGCGGCCTGACCCTTAACGATGGGACCCGGGAAGTTCACCTCACCGGGCGGCCGATCGAGCTGACAACTCGGGAGTTCGACCTGCTGAAGCTGCTCATGCAGCATCCCAACCAGGTCCTGGCCAGGGAGAAGATCCTGGACCAGGTCTGGGGCTACAACTTTTACGGCGACGAGAACAACGTCGAGGTCTACATCCGCTACCTCAGGCAGAAGCTCGGCGACGAGGACCGCCGGCTCATCCAGACCGTCAGGGGCGTGGGGTACCGCATCGCTCCTGGCACCTGACCCGACTGGCCACGGGCATGGTCCGGATGAGTCTCAGGGCGCGCCTCTCCCTCCTCAGCCTGGGCCTGTTGCTGGTGCTCCTGGTCGCTGGCGGCATCTTCCAATATGTCGCCCTGGGCGAGTACCTGAGACGCGACGAGGCGAACGTGCTGCTGCAGCGATACGGCCAGACTGTCGCGGGCCTCAGCGTGCGTGGTCGCACCTGCACCAGCCATGGTCAACTCGCCACCACGACAACGCGGCCCGCGGTCAGGCCATCGCCGGCAGTGGTCGCCGGGCAGGTCACAACCCCGGCGGCGCAGTGTATCGTGCGCGCCCTCGGCAGCTCGGACATAACCGCGATGGCGATGGACTCGCGAGCAGGCATGATCGCCTCAGCTCCCGACGGGGTGGGCCCTCCTACCCTGGCCCTGCCTGACTACCTCAGCGCAACCGGCGGCAACGTGAGGCCCTACTACATCACCGGCGGCGCCGGCAGCGAGAGCCTGATCGTGCTTCACAACCTCGGCACCCGCAACGGGCGCCGGCTCGGCCTCATCCAGATGAGCGAGTCCACGGCGACGCTGCGACAGACGCAGGCGCGCCTGCTGACCGTCCTGGCCGTGGCCACGGGCGCGCTGATGTTGCTGGCCCTGATCTTGATGCCGGGGCTGGTGGGCCGGGCCCTGGTGCCACTGCGCCGTGTCACCGAGGCCTCAACCGCCCTGGCCGGCGGGGATTTCACGCGCAGGGTCGCCGAGCCGCCGGCGACGGACGAGGTGGGCCGGCTGGCCCGAGCCTTCAATGAGATGGCGGCAGCGGTCCAGCAGGCCTTTGCCCTCCGCGCCGAGAGCGAGGCGGAAATGCGCCACTTCGTCGGCGACGCCTCCCACGAGCTGCGCACGCCCCTGACGACACTGCAGGGCCAACTCGATCTCCTCGGCCGCGGCGCGGCGGCAGATGCCGGCACCCGGCACGAGTCATTGACCGCCATGCAACGCGAGGTCCGCCGGATGTCAGGCCTGGTCGAAGACCTGCTGACACTGACGCGGCTGGAAGGCGTCGGAACCGTAGAGGACAAGGCAAGGGAGCCGGTCGACATCGACGTCCTGGTCGCCGACGCCGTGGATGAGCAGTCGGTGAGAGCACCTGAGCAGCGGGTGGAGATCGAGGCCGGGGCACCAGGCCAGGCGCTCACCTCCGGCAACGCCGACCAGCTCCGGCGCGTGGTCCTCAACCTGGCCAACAACGCCCTCGCCCACGCCCCCGGAGGGGTGCACACGTGGCGCTCGCGGGTAGAGGACAAGGAACGGGTAGAGGACAAGGAAATCGTCCTCAGCCTGAGCGACCAGGGTCCGGGGATCCCCCCCGATGCCCTGCCCCGAGTGTTCGACCGCTTCTACAGCGGCCGATCCGAGACCGGAAACCCCGGAGGAGGCTCCGGTCTGGGCCTTGCCATCGTCAAGTCCGTGGTCGAAGCCCACGGGGGCAGGGTGCGCGCCCGCAGCACCCCAGCGGGCGCAACCATTGAGGTTCGCCTCCCGCAATTGGCGCCGACCGCCTGAGCTTCAGGCCCCCCGCTTGACCTCGATGCGCACGAAGGATTGTTCCGCATCGAGCAATCTCACCTCATGGCCGTCCATTCGCAGCGAGCGCGGTACCTGCTCCTCGGGCTCCCCGTGGTCAAGCCAGACCTCGAGCCGCTGGCCGGCCTCCATCCGCTCCAGCTGGAGGCGCGCCCTGACGTAGTTGATGGGGCAGCGGGTGCCCCTCAGGTCGAGCGTCGCATCGGCGCTCAACCCTGCGGGAGGTAGCGCGCCAGGGGGCCGAACCATTGGGGGATGAGGGCAAACTGCCCCGTGAAGAGCAGGAGTCCGACAGCGACCAGCAGCCCTCCGGACGCGGCTTCGATCAGGCGGGCTCGGTTGTTCAGCGCCCGCAGCGCCGGGCGGATCCGGTCCAGCAGCAGAGCCACCGTCAGGAACGGCACCGCCAGCCCGGCGCAGTAGAGCAACATCAGGCCGCCGCCGCCGAGAAGGTCGTGCGTGCTGGCGCGCAGGATGATGAACGTGAGTATGGGTCCGACGCACGGCGTCCACCCAAGGCCGAAGGCCATCCCCACCAGGAGGGCCGAAAGCGGACTACCGCTGGGGAGGCGGTGGGCGATATCCAGCCGCCCCTCGCGGAATAGGAACGGGATTCGAAAGAGTCCCAGGAACTGGAGGCCGAGGAAGATCACCACCACCGCGCCTACCTGGGTCAGCAAGTTCTTGTAGTCGACCGGCAGCTGGATGACCAGCGCCCGGAATACCGCGAAAAGGAGTATGAAGACGGCCGAAAAGCCGGAAACGAATATGGCGGCGTTTACAACCAGGCTGCGGCGTCCCGGGGCGTTCTCGACGCCCGCGCCCCCGAGATAAGCAAGGTATCCGGGCACCAGTGCCAGGACGCACGGTGAGAGGAACGAAAGCAGACCCCCGCCGAAGGCGGCCAGGGGATCGACGCTGTTCAACATTGGAGTTTGAGTGTAGCCATCCACATACTGGCTACCGGGTCAGGCTACGAAGGCCTCTCCGGGAGCCGCCTGCGGCGCCGCACCATCATCACGCGAACGGCGAC
>Ga0209217_1000016_pt1 | contig 35835 bp, 38 predicted proteins | sample JacPinW_OM3H0_M2_FD_187957 | JGI IMG/M metagenome (GOLD analysis project Ga0209217, IMG submission 187957) | Forest soil microbial communities from Algoma, Ontario, Canada - Jack Pine, Ontario site 1_JW_OM3H0_M2 (SPAdes) (version 2) | ecosystem: Environmental > Terrestrial > Soil > Boreal...
CTTTTCCGTTGCTGGCAAAGGAAAGCGATTCCAACGGCGACGCGCCGCGTTGATAAATCGACGGGTCGGCATCTTCAGACGCGTTCAATTGGTAAACGATATCGATCGCCTGCGCGGCCATGCCGAGCTGCGACATGAAAGAATAGAACGCCACCACCTGTTCCTGTTTCAGTCCGGCTTGCGAAATGAGATCGTAAAGCTGAACGCCGAGCATGATCTTGCGCTCGGTCGTGAGCGACGTGCTCAGCTTTTGCGCCATCGCCGCCAAATCCTGCTGCTCGTAAAGCGCTTGCCGGAAAAGTTGGCGTAGCTCCGAGTAAACGGCTTCGGGATAATCGTAACGCAAAAATCCGAGGCTCGAGTCGATCTCTTCTTCGAGCAGAACGCCGTCCGCTTTGGAAAAACTCGCCAAAACCTGGATGAGCAACGGCAACAGGTTCGGACCCTCCGAAACGCTCCGCGGTTTGCGCAAGGCGCGCCGCATCAAACGCCGGCCCTGGCGCCGCACGCGATACGCGAATGGCGTCACCTTTTGCACCGCGCGGTCAAGTTTTTCCGCGACTGTTGAAACTAATTGAGTCATTTGCCGAATTGAAAATGAAATTTTACAGGAATCGCGTCACTAAGCAATGCAACGGTGCCGAAGTCGTCGGTTTTCTGGTCACTGCTCACTGGTCACTTCCCCAATGGCTCGCACCCTGCTTTTTGCAATGCCACATGTTCATGGTAGCCTCTGTCCTCGCGAGTAAGCGCACCCCTTATGCCACAATCCGATCGTAACTCCCAACCGGAGAACAAGCAGCGCGGCAACGAGCCGAGCTTCAACTGGCGCGGCGTCATCCTGATCGCGGTCGCCTTCGGCTTTTTCGCTCTCGCGATGCTGTTCTGGCGCGGGAATTATCCGCAACTGGAAGATGTCCCCTATAATCGCTTCCTCGAACTGCTCGAGAACAAGCAAATCGTAAGCGACAAAAATTCGCCGCTCACCTTGTTTGTCGAGGAAGGCCAGCCCACGCAACAGTTGCGTGGGAAATATATCAAGCAGGGCACCGGCGGCGCGCAAAACATGGAGATGCCGTTTCGCACCGTTATTTATCTCAATTTCACCAGCAATTTGCAGGACAAACTCGCCGCCGCTGGAATTCAACCGGCCATTCGTTCCGAGTCGCATCCTTTCGGACAGGCATTGCTGAGCTTCGGGCCCGTTCTCTTCCTGCTCGCGCTTCTTTATTTTCTTTTCCGTCAGCAAATCCGGATGGCCGGCAAAGGCGCGCTCAATTTTGGCAAATCAAAAGCGCGCATGCTCGCGCGTGACAAAAACAAGATCACCTTCAAGGACGTCGCCGGCGTCGAGGAAGCGAAGGACGAAGTCCAGGAGCTGGTTGAGTTTTTGCGCGATCCGAAAAAATTTCAGAAACTCGGCGGCCGAATTCCGAAGGGCGTGTTGTTAGTCGGCCCTCCGGGGACTGGTAAGACTTTGCTCGCACGCGCGATCGCCGGCGAAGCCGACGTTCCGTTCTTCTCCATCAGCGGCTCCGATTTCGTGGAAATGTTTGTCGGCGTCGGCGCGTCGCGTGTGCGCGACATGTTCGAGCAAGGCAAGAAATCCGCGCCCTGCATTATTTTCATCGACGAAATCGACGCCGTCGGCCGCCATCGCGGTCATGGCGTCGGCGGCGGACATGATGAGCGCGAACAAACGCTCAATGCGTTGCTCGTCGAGATGGACGGCTTCGACACGCAGGAAGGCGTGATCATCATCGCGGCAACCAATCGTCCCGATGTTCTCGATCCGGCGTTGCTGCGCCCCGGGCGCTTCGATCGCCAAATCACCGTCAATCTGCCCGACGTAAAAGGCCGCGAAGAAATTTTGCGGGTGCACTCCAAGAAAGTGAAACTGGCCGAAGGTGTCGATCTTGCCGTGGTCGCACGCGGCACGCCCGGTTATTCCGGGGCTGAGCTGGCGAACGTCATCAACGAAGCTGCATTGCTCGCCGCGCGTCGTGGATTAAAAGGGATCACGCTCGCCGAATTGGAAGAAGCGCGCGACAAAGTCCGTTGGGGCAAGGAACGCCGCAGTCTCGCGCTCAGCGAAAAAGAAAAACAGAACACCGCCTATCACGAAGCCGGCCACGCGCTGTTGCTTGAATTGCTTCCGCACACTGAGCCGCTTCACAAGGTTACCATCATTCCGCGCGGCCCATCGCTTGGATCGACGATGTGGTTGCCGGAGGAAGATAAATATACCAACCGCAAAAACGAACTTCTTGCCAGTCTGGCTGTGAAAATGGGCGGCCGCGTCGCGGAAGAAATTGTGTTCGGCGATGTCACCACCGGCGCCGCCGGCGACATCAAGATGGCCACCGCCATGGCCCGCAAGATGGTTTGCGAATGGGGCATGAGCGAAAAACTCGGGATGGTCGAGTACGGCGAGCACGAAGATTACGTTTTCCTCGGCCGCGAACTGACGCGCAACCGCGATTACAGCGAAGCCACCGCTGAAGAAATCGACCGCGAAGTGCGGCGCTTGCTCGACGACGCTTACCAGACCGCAAAACAAGCTCTCATCGCCAATCGCGACCACCTCGACGCCATCGCGAAAGCGTTACTCGAATACGAAACGCTCGATGGCTCCCAGATCAAAGAACTGATCCAGCACGGCGCGTTAATCAATCCGCCGCCAAGCGTCACGCCGACATCGGGCGAGAAAATGCCGCCCGAAAAACCGCCACGGCAAGTCGTAGTCGGTCCCGAGGCCCCGCCCCTTCCCGGCGCACTCGGCGGCGCACCCGCGTAGGTTTCTTGTTAGAAGAAAAGTTTCGTCTGGTTCTCGTTAAGTTAGGAAGTAGAAAACGTCGTCTACTCGCGCCTTTGTTTTTCAACGAGGTGGCGCAACTGGCGCTCCATCGTCTTGAACGCGTCGTGGATCACTTTGTTGAGCGGCTCGTGCGAGCCGTTGTCCATTTGTTTTTCGTCGGACACCAGCTCGTGACGCGGTCTCACGGTCACATCGATCCGGCATCGGTAGGGATTACCTTTGTGATGAGTGTGGTTCGGCTGCTCAATGGCGACGTCGCAGCGGTTGATGTGGTCGCAAAATTTCTCCAGCCGCGCGGCGTAATCCAAAACGAGGTTGTCGATCTTATCTGACTTATCCAGGCCGCGGTAGGTGATCTTGACGGGCAATTGCATAACTAAATATCGAGCTTAAATCGGACGAAGGGAACGAAAATGATTTGGCAATTTGGCCGGCTCGACTTTGACCAGATCGGATTTCACGTGCTCGACGATCCGGTTGCGGACACGGTCGGGCAGAAGATCGACAATCGCCGAATGAATTTCCGACGACGCGGCGAACGCCCAACCTTCCTTGCCGCTGTCGTTGACAATTTTGGCGATTTGATCGGCCAGCTCTTTGTTAATGCGGCGATCGGTCTCGGTTTCAAGTTTGCTCTCGGCGATGGAAGCCGCGCCGCGATGGGCGCCTGCGCTTTCGGTGACCGGAAAACGTCCGGCCAAATCGGTCACCTTGTCGATGAGTTTGCCGTGCGCATCCGTGATATCGAAGGCCTGGATCAACTTCAAACTCGGCCCGCGGGTAGGCGTTTCGTTTACCTGATAAGCTTTCAAACTGCCGCGATCTGCTGCGATGACGAGTGAAGCCGGTATCATAAAACTAACGACGGCCGTCGTGGAGCGTCGAACAAGCGCTCATTCAATTCTCTATAATAGAATCGCGCCGTGTTGCAATCTTGAGCTGAGCAAAATTCCGATTTTATTTTTTGCCGCCGGCGCGTTCGTCCTCTGCACTTATCGCTGCGGGCGCCGGGATGGCTCGCTTCTTCCACGACTCGTGACGCGCGCGCGGTTGCTCGCCCTGACTCAGCTTGAACAAACAAGCAGTGCGCCCGCCAAGATCGACATCGTCGCCGGATGAAAATTTTTTCGGGTCCTTGAGAAAACCATCTTCGTTGGTCGTATCGAGAATCTGTTCCCACTCGAGATGTTCCTCCCCCGGAAGCACGAACGCGGTTGGTTCGTGATCCGCGTTGATCAGAAGCAGAAACGTATCGTCGCGCATCGGTTCGCCGCGCAGATCGACCAGATCAGCCGCGTCGCCGCTGATCAGCATTCCAAGACAACGCACGAACGGCGACGTCCATTCCTCTTCGCTCATTTCGTTGCCGCCGGGATTGAACCACATCACATCCTTGATCTCGCCGCCGCGAACGCGCCGGCCCTGAAAGAATTTCGGTCGCCGAAAAACCGGATGCTCGCGCCGCAACTGAATTAGTTTTCTGGTGAACTCGAGCAGCCGATTCTGTTTTTCGTTCCGCTGCCAATTCAGCCAGCTGATCTCGTTGTCCTGACAATAAGCATTGTTGTTGCCCTGCTGCGTGCGACCGAACTCGTCGCCGCCCAAGAGCATCGGCACGCCTTGTGACACAAAAAGCATCGTCAAGAAATTGCGCTGCTGCCGCCGACGCAAACTGTCGATCTTCGGATCATCGGTTGGACCTTCCACACCCCAGTTCCAGGAATGGTTGTGACTGTCGCCGTCGCGGTTCTCGTCGCCGTTGGCTTCGTTGTGCTTGTCGTTGTAACTGACAAGATCGTTCAACGTGTAGCCGTCGTGCGAAGTAATGAAATTGACGCTCGCGTACGGCCGCCGGCCATCGTCCTGATAAAGATCGGGACTGCCGGTCAATCGATATGCGACTTCGCCAATAAAACCTTCGTCGCCCCGCCAAAAACTGCGCATCGCGTCCCGAAATTTTCCGTTCCACTCCGAAAACGGAACCGGAAAATTCCCGACTTGATAGCCGCTGTCGCCGACATCCCAGGGCTCGGCGATTAATTTCACCTGCGAAAGCACCGGGTCCTGTTGGATGATTTTGAAGAAAGCGTGAAATTTGTTGAAACCGGTGCCGTCGCGCGCGAGCGCAGGCGCGAGATCGAACCGAAAACCATCGACCCGCATTTCCGACACCCAATAGCGCAAACTGTCCATCACCATTTGCAACGTGCCGGGGCAAAGCGTGTCGATCGTGTTGCCGGTACCGGTGTAGTCCAAATAGAGACGCGGATTGTCCGCGAGCAGGCGATAAAACGCCGCGTTGTCGACGCCGCGAAAACAAACTGTCGGTCCAAGATGGCTGCCTTCGCCGGTGTGATTGTAAACCACATCGAGAATCACTTCGATTCCGGCGGCGTGGAGATTGCGCACCATTCCTTTGAATTCGGTCACGTCCGCGCCCGGCTCGTGATTGCTCGAGTAGCGCGCATGCGGCGCGAAAAAACCGATCGTGTTGTAGCCCCAGTAATTCGTCAGGTCGCGATCAACCAGCGCCTTGTCGTCCAGATGCGTGTGCACCGGCAAAAGTTCGATCGCGGTCACGCCGAGATTTTTCAGATAACGAGTCGCCTGCTCGTTCGCGACTCCGGCATAAGTTCCGCGGAATTGTTGCGGCACCTCTTGCCACAATTTCGTGAATCCTTTCACGTGCACTTCATAAATCACCGTCTCCGATAGCAGCGTGTTCGGCCGTTTGTCCTCGCCCCAGTTGAATGCATCGTCGATCACCACCGACTTCGGCATCGCCCAGGCGTTGTCGCGAGAATCCCGGGCGAGATCCTCCGCTTCATCGCCCAGCACGTAACCGAACATTTCGTCCGACCAATTGATTTGGCCCGCGATCGACTTTGCGTAAGGATCGAGCAACAATTTTGAATCGTTAAAGCGGAAGCCGTGATTCGGCTCGTACGGGCCGGCGACGCGGTAGCCGTAAAGTTGCCCCGGTCGCGCCTCTGGTAAAAACACGTGCCAGACTTGTCCGGTTTGCTCGCGCAATGGAACGCGAGCGTTCTCATGCGGCGCGTCGATGTTGTCGAACAAACAAAGCTCGACCCCGGTCGCGTGTTCGGAAAAAATCGCGAAATTGACGCCGTTGCCCAACCAGGTCGCGCCGAGCGGATATGGTTTTCCGGGCCAGGTCTTAACCGTTGTCATAGCGTGCGACGTTGTTATCTATCACACGACGGCAACGCGCAATCCGCGATTCTGCGCGCGATCAACCGAGTTTGTGGCGCAGAAAAATCGCGAGCAACCCAAGACTGATCGCGCCCGCGACCATGAGCGCGCGCGGAGATGGTTCTGACATAGCGAGGAGCAAGAGAAACGTATGCATGATTGCTTTGGCTGACGGCTTTAGGGTATGAATCGGATTGCGACGCGAGAGTGGTCGCCATCCAACAAAACTTTTTCCCCGGACCAGTTTCAAAAACTGACCCATGAAAACGATCGCGCGTTTCGAAAGCGCTCGCCGCGAGCGGAATGCGCCGCGTCCAGCGCCGATGATCGATCAAGTGATGGCGGAGGAACGCGCGGCCGCTTTCGCCAAGCGCAGCATTAAAACTTCGGCCAAACTCGCCGGGTTGAAACTCGCCGTCTCGATGATGGACCTGACGACGCTGGAAGGAAAAGATACGCCGGGAAAAATTGCGTTCCTCTGCCGCAAAGCGATACACCCACTCGATCCGCGCTATGACGTTCCTTCCTGCGCGGCGGTTTGTGTGTATCCAAATTTGGTGCGCGTCGCGAAAAAATTTCTCGGCAGTTCCGGCGTCAAAGTCGCCTCGGTCGCGACCGCTTTTCCAACCGGGCTCATGCCCCTGCGATTGAAATTACAAGAGGTGCGGAGCGCGGCGAGCGACGGCGCGGATGAGATCGACATGGTGATCAATCGCGGAAATTTTCTCGCCGGCGAGTACGACCGCGTCTTCGATGAAATCGCGGCCACCAAAGAAGCGTGCCGCGAAGCGCATTTAAAAGTGATTTTGGAAACGGGCGAGCTGCAAACCTACGACAACGTTCGCCTCGCCAGCGAGATCGCGATGCGGGCCGGCGCTGATTTCATCAAGACTTCGACCGGCAAAATTTCGCCGGCGGCGACCATGCCGGTCACGCTGGTGATGCTCGAAGCAATTCGCGATTATTTTTACGAAACGGGAATGCGCATCGGCATGAAACCGGCCGGCGGTATCCGCACCGCCAAACAAGCGCTCGCTTATCTTGTCATGCTAAAAGAAACGCTCGGCGACGATTGGCTCACGCCGGACCTTTTCCGATTCGGCGCCAGCACGCTCGTCAACGATGTCTTAATGCAAATTGTGAAAACAATCGACGGTGGTTATCAGGGGGCCGATTATTTTTCGCTGCCATGAAAACGCGGCGCGCAAAACGAAAAATGGCGACGCGCAAAAAACTGCAGCGCGTTCACGCCGTGGTCGTGCGCGAGAGAGCGCCGCTCAACTACCGGGTCGCGCTTCCGCCCGGCCAAAGGCGATTGAGCTTCGGCGATCGCTGGGATTACGCGCCTGCGCCGGAAGCGAGTAGCTACATCAAAGTAAAACCGCGCTATCAGCTTTTCATCGGTGGCAAGTTTGTCGCGCCGCGCTCGGGCAAATATTTCGGTTCGATCAATCCGGCCACCGAAGAAAAATTGGCCGAGATCGCGGACGCGAACGCGCGCGATGTCGATCTTGCGGTCAAATCTGCGCGGCGCGCCTACAACAACGCCTGGAGCAAGATGCCTGGGCGCGAGCGCGGAAAATATCTCTACCGGATCGCGCGGTTAATTCAGGAGAAATCACGCGAGCTAGCCGTGCTCGAATCGATGGACGGCGGCAAAACAATCAAGGAAGCGCGCGACATTGATCTGCCGCTGGTCGCGGCCCACTTCTTTTATCACGCCGGTTGGTCCGACAAACTTCAGTACGCCTTTCCCGGACGTTTACCGCGTTCGTTAGGCGTGGCCGGCCAGATCATTCCGTGGAATTTCCCGTTGTTGATGGCGGCGTGGAAACTCGCGCCTGCGCTCGCTTGCGGAAACACCTGCGTCCTCAAACCGGCCGAGACGACGTCGATCACGGCGATGCATCTCGCTGAAATTTTTCAGGAAGCCGAATTGCCCGAAGGCGTGGTCAATATCGTCACCGGCGCGGGCGAGACCGGCCGCGCGCTTGTTGAGCATCCGAACATCGACAAGATCGCCTTCACCGGTTCGACCGAAGTCGGCAAACGAATTTTGCATTCTGTTGCCGGCACGAAAAAGAAACTGACGCTCGAGCTCGGCGGTAAAGCGGCCAACATTATTTTCGAGGACGCGCCGATCGATCAGGCGGTCGAAGGGATCATCTCCGGAATTTATTTCAATCAAGGTCACGTTTGTTGCGCCGGCTCGCGCTTGTTTGTGCAGGAAGGCGTTTTCGCGCCGGTCATTCGCAAATTGCGCGATCGCATTGCGACGCTGCGAGTCGGTAATCCGCTCGACAAGAATACCGACATCGGTGCGATCAATTCGCGGATGCAGCTGGAAAAGATTTGCGAGCTGGTGGATAGCGGGGTGCGACAGGGCGCGAAGCTGATTCAACCGCGACTCCGATTGCCGGCCAAGGGTTACTGGTATCCGCCCAGCTTTTTTACCGGCGTGACCGCGTCGCATCGGATCGCACAGGAGGAAATTTTCGGCCCGGTGCTGAGTGTGATGACATTTCGCACGCCCGATGAAGCGATCGAGCGCGCCAACAATACGCCTTACGGTTTGAGCGCCGGCGTCTGGACCGACAAAGGCAGCAAGATTTTCAAGATCGTGAACAAACTGCGTGCCGGCGTGGTTTGGGCGAACACCTACAACAAGTTCGATCCGACTAGTCCATTCGGCGGCTACAAAGAGAGTGGATTTGGAAGGGAGGGCGGACTGCATGGGCTACTGGGTTATCTCGCGCTCAATTTGATAGGCGCTGTCCCGCCGTCGCCCTTAGCGAATGGAGCGAGCGGGGCGAGCGACATGGCCGGAAGAGCCGCGAGGGTAGCGGTCGAGCGCAGCGGGAGCTGCCGAGATACAAGGCGGTCGCCACGGTCTGCTACCGTACCTAACGCTTAATTGATTGCTCCGTCGCTTCCCGCGGCGGCGCAGCTTTTTTGAAATGCGGATGAAGGGGATTCTTAAAGCTGTTTTCTTTCGATTCGCCGCCATCGTCTTTGACCTCCTGATCGCGGCAACTTGTAGGTAAAGTAGCGCTCCGGTTAACGTGTTTGCCAAGTTTCTCACCAACACCGAAGGGGCACGGGCGTCCGTGGACTACTACGCGCATCAGTGAACGTGAACATTCTGGGACTATCCGCTTTTTATCATGACAGTTCGGCGTGTCTCGTGCGCGATGGGAAAATCATCGCCGCCGCCCAGGAGGAAAGGTTCACTCGCAAGAAACATGACGCCACTTTCCCCAAGAATGCAGTCGCGTACTGCTTGCGTGAAGGCGGCCTCAAAGTCAGCGACCTCAACTTCGTGGCGTTCTACGAAAAGCCATTCCTCAAGTTCGACCGCATTCTGCACAGTTATCTGGCGTATGCGCCGTCCGGCCTGAAAAGTTTTCTCATGGCCATCCCGCTCTGGATCCGGGAGCGAATTTGGATGAAAGAATTGATCCGGAGAGAACTACGCTGGGATTGCAAAATTATTTTTCTGGAACACCACGAATCGCACGCGGCCTCGGCGTTTTTTCCGTCCCCGTTTCTGGAGGCGGCGTTTCTCACCATCGACGGCGTGGGCGAATGGACGACGACAAGTTACGGCATTGGCTCCGGCAACCGGATCCAGATGCTGGGCGAATTGCACTTTCCGCACTCGCTCGGACTGGTTTATTCGGCGTTTACTTATTTCACCGGATTCAGGGTCAATTCCGGCGAATACAAATTGATGGGGCTCGCACCCTACGGCGAACCGAAATACTTCGACCTGATTCTGCGAGAGCTGGTCGACCTCAAAGCGGATGGGTCGTTCCGGCTGAACATGAAATATTTCAATTACGGCGTCGGATTGACCATGACGAACGCTGCGTTCAACCGGCTCTTCGGCCGGGCACCGCGCAAACCAGAATCAAAGCTGACCCAAAGCGATATGGACCTGGCGCGGTCAATTCAGGACGTGACCGAGGAAATCATGCTCCGCATGGCGCGCCACGTCCGCCAGCACACCGGCCAGCGTAACCTTTGTCTCGCCGGCGGGGTCGCGCTCAATTGCGTGGCCAACGCACATATTCTGCACGAAAGAATTTTCGATAAGATCTGGATCCAACCGGCCGCGGGCGATGCCGGTGGCGCGCTCGGCGCGGCGTTGTTCGCGTGGCATCAGGTCCTCGGTAACGAACGCCAGGCCGATGGCACGAACGATTCCCAACGCGGTTCGTATCTGGGCCCTGAATATTCGAACGACGAAATCCGCGTCTATCTCGAGCAGCAAAAAATTCCGTTCACGGAATTGACCGACGCCGAGCTCCCGGGAAAAATCGCCGACCTGATCCTTTCTGAGAAGGTGATCGGCTGGTTTCATGGCCGAATGGAATTCGGGCCCCGCGCGCTGGGAGCGCGATCAATCATCGGCGATGCGCAATCACCCAAAATGCAAGAGTTGATGAACCTTAAGATCAAGTTCCGAGAAAGCTTTCGGCCCTTCGCCCCATCGGTCCTGCGCGAAAGCGCGTCCGATTGGTTCGAGTTGGAGAGCGAAAGTCCCTACATGCTGCTCGTCGCACCGGTTGCCAAAAACCGCCGACGCGAGATGACAACCGAGCAACAAAAATTGTTTGGCTTGGAAAAGCTTTTGGCCATTCGTTCGGTGATCCCGGCGGTGACACACGTGGACTATTCAGCGCGCGTGCAAACCGTGACCGAGGAGCATCAGCCGATGTATTACCGGATGATCAAACAGTTCGCTGAGAAATCCGGTTGCCCGGTGATTATTAACACATCGTTCAACGTCCGCGGGGAGCCGATCGTAGCCACGCCGGCAGATGCCTTCACCTGCTTCATGCGAACGAACATGGATTATCTGCTCGTCGGCAATTTCCTGTTGGAAAAGAAAGACCAGAAGCCGCTTGAAAAAGATATCGACTGGCTCAGGGAATTTGAACTCGATTAAACCGTGAGCATTCGCCAGCAGATCAACGATCTCAAAACAGACACTCCGGACCTTCGGAAGTTCGGCCTGCTCGTCGGCGGCGTCCTGTGCGTGTTCGGGCTTCTGCTTCTGCTGCGACACAAAACGAATTACCCGTACCTCTTCTGGCCGGGTGCGGGCCTGATCGCGTTCAGCGCGGTCTGGCCCCGCGCTTTGAAATATCCTTACATCGCCTGGATGACGATGGCGTTCGCGCTCGGATTCGTCATGTCGCAGGTGATCCTCACCTTATTTTTTTTCCTGCTCGTCACCCCGATCGGCCTCGTCGCCCGTTTGTTCGGAAAAGACTTCCTCAATCGAAAGCGAGACCTGCAAGCAACGACGTATTGGATTCCCCGCGAAGCGAAGGCGAAACCCCCCGTAAGTTACGAGCAGCAGTTTTGATCATAAAAAAGCAGGCCGGCCACACGGCAGGGAAACGCCTTTACTTAAAACCGCTTCGTTTGCACTGTAACGCGATCGATGAACAAATTGGCGATCATTAAGGAATTCCTCCATTTCCTGCGCGAACGCAAAAAATGGTGGATCATGCCTATCCTGATTTTTCTTCTGTTGCTGGGTGGCTTGTTGATCTTTGCCAACAGCTCCGTGCTTGCTCCGTTTATCTACAGTCTGTTCTAAACGTCTCGATCCGGCGTTCCTGACTACAGGTCATCATTGCCTTTGCTGTCGAGATAAAGGATGACGAAGGCGATGCCGAGGAGGGGTTGAAGGACGCGCTGCAAAATGTTCAGCGCCAAAGCCGGGTAATCGAATCCGTGGGTTTGCAGATTGGTGTTCATTTTTTGAAGCAGCGCTTGCGGGTCCTGGGTGCGCATCAGTTCCGTGAAGTAGTCGCGCAGCATCGGCCACGCTGGCGTGATGGTGATGGCTAAAGCAAAAGCGAACCAAATCGAGACGATGAGTGCGCCGCGCCAAAGTGGCCGTTGATACCATGGAAGATCGCGTCCGCTGCGGGCGAGATTTCTGCTCTCGCGCAACGCGTCGGTCGCGTTCGCATTTTCGAGCACGGTGAATTGCTGCCAGAAAAGAACGTTGATGAAAAATCGGCCGAACAACCAAACCTGAAAGGCGAGCAAGCCGAGCGCGAGCACGATCGAGAAGAGCGTCGATGAAGTAACAACCATGATCGCGATGCCGAGAGCGAACAGGATCAGCAAAAAGAAAACGCCGTAGACAAACAGACCGAGACCGGCGACGCGCGGCCAGTACTTAACGGCTCCGTTCAGGACGCTGAAAAAACCGATGCGATGTCCGGTCGCAAGCTCGGCAGTGAGAATCTGGATACCGGCGATGTAAATTGGAATCAGAACAATTCGCAACACGAGCATGCACAATCCGAAACCGACGGCGACGAGTGTTCGCAGATCGACGTTCACGCCGGGCGCGGTGTCGATGAAACGACTGGTGAGTTCGGCGCAGACAATCGGGACGATGCTCAGCAACGACAGACAAAAGAATTGGAAGAAACCACGAAAATAAATTTGAAAGGTCTCAAAGAGAATATTTCGGCGCGGCGGTTCCGATGTCGAGTCAGGCACAGGCCGCAACTGAACCGGCGGTGTTTCGATTTGGAACAATCCGGGAATGTCCGCGGCGGTCGTCCAAAGAGCCTCGTCGACATCTACGCGGCGCGCGGGATTCGCCGGCAGGATGCGACCGTCCGCTTTCCATTCACGCAACGTGTCGAGATCGGCCGGGCCGTATTGCTTTCCCTCAACTTGAATGAACCACTGCTCCGCCATCGCTTGATCATGTAACATCCCGCATCCAGAATCCAGCATCAGGGATGAAGCTGCTCTTAATAGATGGGCATTATTACGTTTACCGGTCGTTCTTCGCGATCCCGAACCTGTCCAATTCGCGGGGCGAACCGACGAACGCGATTTTCGGTTTCACCAAAACGCTGCGGTTGATGATCAAACATTTGCAACCGGAGCTGGGCGCGGTGTTTTGGGACGAAGGGATGCCGGAACGGCGAGTAAAATTGCAGCCGGCCTACAAAGAGACGCGCAAAGAAATGCCGCTACCGATGGTGCCGCAGCTCGATTTCATTCAAAAGCTCACGCCGCTACTTGGATTCAAAAACATTTCGCTCCCGAACACCGAGGCCGACGATTTGATGGGCTGTTATGCTATGGCGGCCTGCAAGCGGAAAGGAATGGAAGTGGTTCTCGCGACCAACGACAAAGATTTGTATCAGCTGATCGGTCCGTGCGTGAAAGTTTACACGACGGCCAAGGCCGATCTCGCTTCCCCAAAAGACGGATTCGCGTTGCTCGGCGAGGAACAAGCGACCGTGAAATGGGATGTGCCGCCAAAACTGATCGGCGACGTGCTGGCGATTTCGGGCGATTCGGTGGACAACATTCCCGGCGCCGGCATCGGACGAAAAACAGCGGCCGGATTGGTCCGCGAATTTGGCGGCTTGGAACCACTGCTCGCAAAGGTCGACAAGGTGAAAAGCATGCGTAACCGGGAAAAACTCGCCGCTGCCCGCGAACAAATTTTGCAGAACCGGCAAATGGTTGAGCTCGATTGCCACATAGAATTGCCGATTGCGATCGACGACCTTCGGATCAAGCCGGACTACACGGCGCTGATCGCCCAACTCGAGAAATGCGAATTCAAGTCTCTCCTGCAGGAGGTAAAGGACGAGGCGGCGCGGGTCGGCGGTTCGACTCAAGAGGAGATGAAGTTGTAAGTGCCTGTCGCAGTTGGTTCTGCCCAGTCCGAAAAAATCGTAAATAATTCGAACGCCAGCCGCCCGACGCTGTCCAAATTAACAGGTTAAGGCGATTCGGGCGGTTGCACGTTTCTTGTATTTGCTGTTTCTCCTTGGCGTGCGCTGCCCGAATCTTTTTTTTGCGCGGAAGCGCTCTCAACTCGCGAATGCTTTCGGAGTCAATTGCGGTGTTGCGGCGCGCCCAACCAAAATGGTTTGATAGCGCCCGCGGTTTATGCAGAGCGACACTAGCCCGTTCGGCCTGCGCGGCTTCCTCATCGATGCGCCGGAGTTCGGCACTTTGCGAGGCCGGCCCAATGGCGCTGTCTTGATCGACAACGGCCGGATTTCGGAAATCGGCCACTACGACGATTTGCGCCGGCTGCGACCGAATTCAATTTGCTGGATCGATCGCCGGCCGGCCGCAATTTTTCCAGGCCTGATCGATTGCCACACCCACCTCCCGCAATACTCCGTCGTCGCGCGCGGCGAAAGCGAGCTGCTGCCGTGGCTGCGACAACACATTTTTCCAGTCGAGCGCGAATTTACCGGGCCGAAAGCGCGCGCGGAAGCGCCCCAGTTTTTTTACGAGCTTGTCCGCAACGGCACGACCACGGTGATGGCCTACGCGGCGATTTATGAGGACAGTTGCGAAGTCGGATTCGAGGCCGCCAAACAAACCGGCATCCGCGCAATTCTCGGGAAAATGATGATGGACCTCGGCTCCTACGGCCAGCTCCAGCCGAAAAAGGTGCTCTCAATTTCACTGGTGGAGAGCGAGCGCCTTTGCCGTAAATGGCATCGATCGGAGGAAGGCCGGCTCGATTACGCGTTCAGTCCGCGTTTCGCCGTTACTTGTTCGGAAAAAATGATGCGCGGCGCGGCCGAGCTTGCTGCGCGGTTCGAAGCTTATTTGCAAACCCACCTGGCCGAAAACCGCGAGGAGCTGGAAAAGGTGCATCACCTTTACATGAGCGCGCGGGATTACACCCATGTCTACGAAAAATGCGGGCTGCTCACCGCGCACACCATGCTCGGCCATTGCATTCATCTGAATCCGCGAGAGATCTCCGCGATCGCGGCGGCGCAGTCCAGCGTCGCGCATTGTCCGAGCTCAAATCTTTTTCTTGGCAGCGGCTTGATGAAGTTGGACCAACTTTTGAAAGCCGGGATTAACATCGGACTCGGTTCTGATGTGGCCGGCGGACCGGAATTAAACATGTGGCAGGTGATGCGTGCAGCGATTGAAGTGCAAAAAGCGCGCAGCGCCTACGAACCGAATTTGCGACCGCTTCGTCCCAGCGAGGCTTTTTATCTCGCGACCCACGGCGGCGCGCGCGCCCTCGGCAAAGCCAATGTCATCGGCACACTTGATGCCGGCAAAGAAGCAGACTTGATCGTTGTCGATCTGGCCGCGCTCTTGCCATATCCAAATCAGGCTGCCTTGGCCGAACTCGCGCCCGAGGACGTAGTCGCGCTTTGTATTTACCGCGGAGGACCGAAGTCGAACCTCGAAACCTACGTTCGCGGCAACCGCATTTATCAAGCGCCGGGCCTGGCCAGAGCAACATGAAACCGACCCTTGTCAATCCAATCGATGTCGCGTTGCGGGAAGACCTCGGCGATGGCGACCTGACCACAGATTTTTTCGTCTCGAAAAATCAGCAAGCAACGGCGCGAATCGTTGCTCACGAGCGGGCTATCGTTGCCGGCGCAGAAACAGCTGCCGAAGTTTTTCGCCGCGTTGATTCCGCGGTCAACATCGCAGTCGTTCGAAAAGATGCCTGCGAAGTTAATCCGGACGAAACCGTGATCGAACTCCACGGGCCCGCTCGCTCGATTTTAAAAGCGGAGCGCGTCGCGCTGAATTTCTTGCAGCGATTGTCCGGAATCGCGACGATGACGCGAAGGTTTGTCGACGCTGCCGCAAATGAACATGTGAAAATTCTCGACACCCGCAAAACGACGCCTGGTCTGCGCGCACTCGAGAAAGCGGCCGTCATCGCAGGCGGTGGCGCCAATCATCGGTTCGGTTTGTTCGACATGGTGCTGCTGAAAGACAATCATCTCGCGGTTAACGCAGGCTTCGACGCTTTTGCCAAAGCAATGGGAAAAGTCCGCGAGGCCCGACCAAATATTCAAATCGAAGTCGAGGCCGACTCGCTCGAGCAAGTCCGGACGTTTTTGGAAATCGACGGCATTGACATAATTCTGCTCGACAACATGAAGCCGGCGCAAATTCGAGAGGCGATCGCGCTCGGGAAAGACAAAGTGAAATTTGAAGCCAGCGGCGGCGTCACCTTGAAAAACATCCGCCAAATTGCGGCGACCGGCGTCGATTATATTTCCATCGGCGCGCTGACGCATTCGGCCCGGGCAATCGATTTCTCTCTCGAGCTAACGCCGCTCACTCCATGACAACCTTCGACGGGCTGAGCGCCGACAAGCTCCGCGCCGATCTCGATTCTGCGATTATCGGCCGCGACATTGTTGTGGTCGACGAAACAACTTCGACGAACGATTCCGTTTTGGAACGCGCGTCGCCAACTACGAAGGAAGGTTTGGTTGTATTTGCCGAGCGCCAGACGGCCGGACGCGGCCAGCGGAATAATTCCTGGGAATCCGCCACCGGTAAAGGGCTTTGGTTCTCGATTCTGCTTCGACCGACGATCGACATCGGCGCGTCGCCGCAGCTGGCTGAATGGGCGGCGCGCACGGTCGCCGATACAATTTCGAAAGAATTCGCGGTTCAGACGACGGTTAACTTGCCGAATGACGTTGTCATCGCCGGAAAAAAAGTCGCCGGCGTTCTCGTTGAAATGCGCGCGCAAAAAAGCGCGCCGCACATCGCGATCGTTGGGATCGGCGTGAACGTTAATCACCGTGTCGAAGATTTTTCCGAGGAACTGAGCGCGCGCGCAATTTCCTTAGCGATGGCGTTAGATCGATCCGCCAAAGGGCGGATTCGCCGCGGCGAAGAAGTCGATCGGCATCGATTCGCAATCGCGCTGCTACGAAATCTCGATCGCTCTTATCGCGAAGCTTTCGCGCGATAATTCTGGAGCGCCCGCAATTTCTCCAACGCGCGGCCGCTGTCGATTTCTTCCCGCGCCAACTCGATTCCCTCTTTCAAATCGCGCGCCAGACCGGCGACCACGAACCCTCCTGCTGCGTTCACAATTGTCATGTCGCGTCTCGCCTCCGTAATTTTTCCGCCCAGGATTCCTTCGATCGTTGCGGCATTCTCGCGCGCATCGCCGCCTCGCAACTCGGTAATCGCCGCTCGCGGAATGCCGAGCCAGCTCACGTCCAAGATCGCAGACGTGATTTTGTCGTCGATGAGTTCCGCGACCGTGGTCACACCGCTAACAGAGATGTCGTCCATGCCTGCGCTGTTATCGCCGAGGCCATGCACAATCCAGGCGCGCTCATGTCGAAGTTCCCGCAGAACTTCAGCGAAGATACCGGTCAGGTGCGGCGAATAGACACCAATCAGCTGCCGCGATGGGCGGGCCGGATTTAACAGCGGTCCAAGCGCATTGAAAATCGTGCGCGCATTTTGCCGCGCCAAACGCTCACGCGTTTCCGCGAGCGCGCGAAACGCTGGATGATATTGCCGCGCAAAGAGAAAGCCGAGTCGGTGGCGTTTAAGAGATTCGCGCAATTCTTCGGGCGCGAGATCGATCGGCACGCCAAGTTGTTCGAGAACATCAGCGCTGCCACAACTGGAAGTGACGCGGCGATTGCCGTGTTTCACCACCACGGCGCCGCCCGCCGCCACCACAAAGGCGACCGTCGTTGAAACATTAAATGAGTCGACGCCATCGCCCCCGGTGCCGCAAACATCGACCATCGGGCCGGGCATCTCAGCCCGATCAATCATCGGATCAACTGCGCGTTTCATCAACGATTGGACAAATGCGGCAATCTCTTCAGTAGTCTCTCCTTTTCGATGCAACGCAGTCAGGAAATCCGCTTTCACCTCGTCGCTAACGTCCGGCGAAAGCAGAAACGCGACCGCGGTATCAATGTCAGCCCCGTTTAGATCGACGTCGTTGCGAAGCTTTTCGGTGAGCGATTTCAAAGCAAAGCGAAGCGTAACTTCATGCCGCTTGCGAATCTGACAGCCATTCCCGGTAAACTTTAGGCGAAATTTCGGACGGTTTGATTTCGCTGCGCCCACCCCAGAAAACGTTGGTGTAGGAAACCAGAATTCGGCACGACTCAAGATGTTGATCTATCGCCGCCTTGTGATCAAGGAGCCGTTGTTTGTCCGTGCCGTGCGCCACCGCCATGATATTCACGTTCTTGAATTCCGGGCCGGCTTCGCGCCAGTAACAATGAGTCAGGATTTGATACCGGCCGACTTCACCGCCGGTCTCGATTTCGCGCCCGGCTGGAACGGCCCAATGAAACAAGGCGTTGAAACGCGTGACGCGGACTCCGCTCTGCGACGGTTTCACATGTTCCAAAAACGTGGAAAAGCGCCCGATGATTTTGCGCGCGCTTAAGTCTTCGGCCACGCGATAAAATTCATCCAAACTGACCCCTGCTTCGTTCGTGCGCGACGCCCACGGATTCGGTCGAATCTCTTCCGGCGCGAGTTCGCGTTTTAGCGCGAGCAAAATGTTCCATTCATGCTCGCTAAGATCGACAACCTCCACCCGAATCATTTTTGCCGGTTCGTCCGCTTTCTCTCCCGGTTCGATCGTTTTCCGTCGCACATGCCCGACCCCAAGCGTGAAAATTCCTTTTGCCGGCATGATCCGGAATTTCTCAGCGCCGACTTTCTGCGTGAGCAATTCGCAATGTTTTTGCAGGGAAAACCCGTGCGGCACTTTCAGCGTCGTCCACAGTTTGTATTCCGAACCGGCGCTCGCAGTATCAGTCGAACGCACGACCACGTGACCGGAGAACGGGTCGCGCTGAAACATCCAATCAAACGCGCTGTCGATTTTGTCCTCGGGAACTTTCCACGCCACCAGCGCGCCGTCGGCCAGGTTCGTCGCAAGCAAGGTCTGCCGGACCCGGCGAATTGTTCCGGCGCGCAACATCGCCGCGATCCGCGCCATCACAACATCAACATCCACACCCGAGCGTTGCGCAATTTTTGCGAACGGCTCGCGCACGAAGCCTTCGATTTTGTCCTCGGAAATGGCGAGGATCTTGGCGTTGATCGGATCGTTATGCTCGACCGGTAGCATGCGAATTAATCGAATGTCGGAGCGAAATTGTCCAACCCGCTTCGCAAAAAGTCAGTCGAGTTGCTTTTCCTGATCGTTCACGCCCAGCCAATCGCGCACACGTTGCCGGCGCAGCTGGAACGTTTGATGGAGCCGTGGCCGCTGCTCCGGCGTCAGGATCGCATTGATTCGATCTTCCCCGCGCGAAAGAATTCCTTCCGTCTCGCGCAGATCCATTGCGCGCAAATTGGTCAGTTCGTCGTCGATCTGCTGCAGAATTGGCCGGATCTTCTGTTCCTGCTCGGGGGTCAGTTTCATCTCCGAACGCCAGCGATCAGGCGTATTCGAAAACCAACGCCGCGGATCACGGTTCCGCCGCATTTCATCTTTGGCCGATCCCATCACGAAAAATGCGCCCGTCACCGCGCCCGCAACAAAAGTTGCAAGGACCAGGAAAACGACTTTCCATCGACTGAGCCCGTTCATGTCTACAAACAACAAAGAGACGCCGCTAAAAGCGATCTTTTTCGATGCGGCAGGGACACTCTTTCATCTGCCGCGCGGAGTCGGTTACCATTACGCGCTCGTTGGCGAGGAAATCGGATTGAAACTCGATTCTCGGCAGCTCGATCGCGCATTCAACAGCGCCTGGCATGCAATGCCGCGGCGGGAGCCAATCGATAGACCGCGCGAAAACGATGACAAAGATTGGTGGCGCGAACTTGTCGATCTAGTGCTGAACGAAGTCGGACGGTCACTCAACGAACTCGACCGGAACAATTTTTTCGAGATCGCCTACGAACATTTCGCCGAGGCCGGCGTTTGGGAGCTGTATCCCGAAGTTCTCGAGGTCTTGGAAAAATTATCTCCGCGATTTCAACTCGCGGTCATTTCAAATTTTGATGGACGGCTGCGGATGATTCTGGAGCAACTCGGCGTCTCAAAGTTTTTCAAGCACGTTTTTCTTTCGAGCGAGCTCGGCGCGGACAAACCCGATCCGGAAATCTTTTGGCGCGCGCTGGAACTGGTTCGCTTTGAACCGAACGAAGTCCTGCACGTCGGCGACGATCCGGAACGCGACTGGAAAGCCGCAACCGCCGCCGGATTGTCGATCTTTCAGTTGGATCGAAAGGCAAATTCGCTCCGCGATTTAGTCACGAAACTGTAACGGCGGTCTATGACCGCGGGTTGTCTTAATTTCGACGCTCATAGGGCGCCGCTACAGAAAACTGGGTCGGCCAGGATCCAACCCGGAACCAAGGCCTTAAAAGGGGCCTTTTTAGCGCTTGCGTTCCATAAATACCATAGTATCTATATGTTTCAGATATGGTAATTATAAATCGACGGCACACTTCTCGCTGGTGAGAACCCAGCTTGCCGGGGGTTCACTTTGATAGACCTATGACTTTCACCTCACAACCTAAATGTGCAACGAGCGGCTTTACCCTGATCGAGGTGGTATGCGCGGCAACCTTACTGGTGTTGTTCGTTAGTGCAATTTTTACGGTTAACCAAAAAGTGCTCGCGAGCCTAAAGGCACAAAAGGAAACGCTGACGGCGACACAGACATTTCAGGAGCGGATAGAGCAACTCCGGTGCAGTGCCTTTTCCGGTTCTAACATTTTCGATATCAATTGGCTGAAAGACAACATCTACAATGCGAATACGCAATCAATCGGCACGCTCGCTAGTTCCCCCGTAGAAACCATTACCCTGTCAATCTATCCACCCGATGGAAGCACGTCGTCGCAGCTTACCCGCACCAACGGAACCGTGAATATCGATTCAACCAACGCCAGTATGCTGAGTGCCACGCTGGTTCGGGTCGATCTTCAGTTGACCTGGACGTCGTCGAACGGGCGGTCACGCCTGCGACGTACATCGACCGTTTTCGGCACGGGGTACATTCCATGAGCAAGACATCTTTTCGTCGATCCGAAACGGCTTTCACCCTGGCTGAAACCTTGGTCGCCACGGCTGCAGCCAGCCTCGTCCTCGGAGGGCTGATTATGACTTCTGTGGCCATGCAAAGATCCTTCTCGGCGGCCGTGGCCTATGCGACCGCGGAAGGCGATCAATTGCGGTTTTCAGATTATGTCGCCTTGGACTGCCGTCGCGCCACTTGGGCGGGTGTCGCCAACGGTGTCACGATCAACGGGATTTCGACGGATAACGTGCTGACACTCACGATCCCGGACTACTACAATTCTTACGACGCGAACGGCAATCCCTATCCCTCCCCGGATACTTCTCCGGCTCCCTCGCCGGCGAGTCAGCCGAAAAATCCGACATTGGTGAATAACGCCGTCACTTACGGCGGCACTGCTCTAACCATCCGTTACTACGCGCAGGGAAACCGATTCTATCGTGAGCAAAACGGCGTCGCCACCGCGATCGCAGATAACGTTGCCGGGTTCAATATCACCCAACAAGACCTCACATCGACCGTTAAATGCACCATCACTTTTACGCCGAAGTTTATTCAGGCCTCTTCCAACAATGGAGTCGCCGGATCCAAAACCTTTACGGTGACGTTCCTTCGCAATGCGGGGGCGCGGCTGCCGTAACAATAGAAAACAACAACAAAATGAAGCATTCTACTCTATCCATTATTAAAAGCACCGGTTGCCATCAAGCCGGGAGCGTACTGACCATTGCGGTCCTCACCCTCGCTATTTTATCGCTGATTGCAGCCGGCACACTGACCGTGGTGAGCTCGAAATACAACTCGACATTTCAAGCGTCGAGCTGGCAGGAGTCACTCCAAGGGGCGGAGGCGGGAGTCGATATCGCAATGTCTGCCTTAGCTACTGATTCGTGGACCGGTTGGAATCAGGTGAATAGTTCTACGCCGCCACGCAGCGCACCGTCGGGAAGTTTCTCCAGTCCAACTAACCGGCCAACGAGCGGCCAATATTATTTTTACCAGCCGCAGGCTCTTACTCACGTCGGGGAAGGCAACAACACCATCAACATGTTTATCACGGTGGATACGGCGGGCCTGCCTCTCGATAATACTAAGAACCAATGGTATCGCATCCGCGCAACCGGCACCACTGACATCTCCGGGACGCCGCGCGCGTCGTCCGAGAAGTTGGACAACAAACTTCGCAAGCTAAGCCTTTTCAAAGATCGTATCACCGGCCTTTCCGTGTCGAACAAGGGACACGCACAGCGGACGATTGAAGTGATCGCCGAGCCGGTCGTTCCACCCGAATTTTTCGCTAACGGCCTAACGACGGCGGGAGCCATCGTGTTGCCCGGTAACGGCTTCCCGGCCGTAATCGACAGCTTTGATTCGAGTAATTCTACGAAATCGACAAACGGCCTTTACGATCCGGCTAAGGCCCAGCCAAATGCCAACCTCGCGATGCTGAATAGCACCGGCTCCGACTTCAACGACACCCCGGTGTTTGGCACCGTCACCTACAGCGGGCCGCCAATAAAGGGCACCTCCGGTGTCAAAGGCACGATCGCTACACCTTACAAGACTGCGATTCCTGCGGTAACCGATCCGTCTGGCACTTTCATCCCTCTCCCTCCGATCACCGGGCTGCCCGTTCCTGCCGGAACGAAATTCAACCCGGCTCAATACAAGTGGACTGGCGACTTGACCGTTAACTCCGGCCAAACACTGACCTTCACGAAGGTCAACAGCGGAGCGAACAACAACTACGTAATACTCTGGGTGACAGGCAATATTAACCTACCGAAGAATGCCATCATCGTGCAAGACGGAGTGAACTTAGTGATCTACGGCGACAAAAACTTTACATTTGACGGCGGCTCCTTCAAAAATCAGAACACCTTCGCCACCAACCAAGCGCCGCCCGCATCGATGCTGACTATTTATGGCACCGCTGCTTCCGGCACAATGTACATTGGGCCTGACGTATTGGGCGATTCGATGGTTGGCATCATCGATGCGCCGAACTACACCCTTACTATCGAGACTCATTTCAACTTCAGCGGCGCGATCACCGTCGGCAAGGCGAACGTCATCGCTAACGCCGGGCTGCACTTCGACGAGCAGTTAACTGGCTCCGGCAAGCCAAAGTCATACGCATACGCAAGCTGGTTCGAAGACACGCGCTAGGAGCAGTTGGCATTCTAGATAGCTCCAGCTGAGTTGCCTTCGCCAGGCTCGAGCGGCACACGCGCTTCAATGTTCGTACTTCAACAGCGGAAATCCTCCGGGTAAAGCCGCCACCGCGATCTGACGGGGAGAATCGTCATTGTGACCGGCGCGGTGCACACAGTGCCGGCAGTTCGCCCGGATGAAGAATTTCTGGCGCTTCTGGGGCCAGCCCGGCCCGGTCGTTGCAAAAGTCCGGCGCGCATTTCAAAAATCACCTAGTGATTTCTTAGAATGTGGGTCGGCCGGGACTCGAACCCGGAACCAACGCCTTAAAAGGGCGCTGCTCTACCGATTGAGCTACCGACCCGAGCGCGAAAGTTTGTACCCCAGCTCAAAGGCCGCCGCAAGGCCTGTGGAGCCTTGAAAGAATTCCTCGCCGTCGCGTTCGGAATTCAAGAAGCTACTTGCAATGGACATCTCGACGCTCGCCAACCTGATCAACGCCATCGCCGTTACCGCTGGCGTCATTTTCGCGGCGACGCAGATTCGCGATTATCGCCGGCAACGAAAACGCGATTCGATGCTGGCGCTGGTTCGCTCATTTCAAAGCCCGACGTTTGCAAGAGGTTTGCGTCGAGTGATTGAATTGCCGGATGACGCAAGCGCGGAAAAAATTCGAGAGATTTTGGGACCGGAAGGTGAGGACCTGATGGTTCATGTCACCGCCACATGGGAAACGATTGGCGTGCTTCTCTTTCACGGCGAGCTCAGCATTGACATCATTGACGATTTCTTCAGCGGCCCAATCCTGATTTCGTGGAGAAAATTGCTGCCTTATACGATTGAGATCCGGCAGCAGCATCAGCGCGACACCTGGTCGGAGTGGTTTCAGTGGCTGGCCGAACGAATGATGGAGCGTGAATCAACCGCGCCGGCCGTGCCTGCTTACATAGCACACGCGCGCGGCAAGAAATCTTACGACCGTCGGCTGCGCAGACGATAACTCAACTCGCCATTCACAATTTGCGCAGCCGACGTGAACGGGTGCGGTTCCGTTTTCTTGCCATCGAGAATGTGAACGACTTCAACACCCCGCGCTTTCAGGTAATCGGAAATCATCGAGCGATGGCATCGCCACCAAACTGCTTCCGCGCACATGAGCGCGGTCGGACCTGATTGATCCGCAAGATCGATAAGGTGCGCGATGCCTTTGCGAAAATCTTCGGTTTCCATGTAATCGGCGTAGCCGCGAAACGATTCATTGCGCCAGGCCGTGTTCTTTGAATCCGGCTTTGCTTTGCGCCGCCCGCCGAGCTCCGGAAAATGTTCGTAGCGAATGACATGTTCGCCTATCGACTTCCCCAGCGCTTCGCGCCCGAACTGCGGATAACGCTTCGAACCGGGGAACATCCGCACGTCGGCGACAAGTTTGATCCCGTTCTCTTTCAAGAGCGAAAGGAAGATGTCGATCTTGCGCGTCGAATGTCCGATCGTCCAAATGTGAGAGATCATTTTTGGTTCTTTTGCTTTCACCAGTTCCGGATAAGTTTCGCGACACTTAAAGAACGAACATGAAAAAATCACTCCTGTCAGCAATCATCGGCTTCGCTACATTGGCGCTTATGCAAGGCGCAGACACACAAACTCAACCCGCGGCCGGAACGGCGGCGCCCGATTTTAGCTTGTCGACCAGTGACGGGTCGCAAGTCAGTCTCAAGGATTTCAAAGGGAAATGGGTCGTCCTCTATTTTTATCCGAAAGACATGACGAGCGGTTGCACGATAGAAGCGAAAAATTTTCAGCGCGATTTGGCGCAATACGACAAGACAGGCGCGGTCATTCTGGGGGTGAGCGTGGACAGCCCGGATTCGCACAAGGAATTTTGCACGAAAGAGGGGCTTACGTTCAAATTGCTGGCCGACCCAGGCGGAAAAGTTTCGGCGCAATACGGATCGACCATGCAATATCAAGGCGCGACGATGGCGGCGCGAAATACGTTCCTGATTAATCCGGAAGGAAAAATCGCCAAGGTTTACACCGGGGTGAAACCGGCCGAGCACAGCGATCAGGTCTTGAAAGATTTGGCGGAACTGAAGAAGAGCTAGTTATGGCACAACGTAAATCGATCGATTGCCGGGATTATCCGAGCGAAAAGAATTGCAGTCTAAAAATGTCGGGCACCGAACAAGAAGTGCTAGACGCCGCAGTCCAGCATGCCGTCTCGGCCCACGGTCACAAAAACTCACCCGAGTTGCGCGATCAAATCAAATCGCTGCTCAAAGACGCGAGCGACTAGCATTTGGTCGCAGCCGAGAGTCCGAACCGGACGGGGCATTGCTGCCGCCACAATTCAAGCGATCTTTTTGCGGAAGAGGAGCGCGCAAAAAGCGAAGAGCAAGATCGACATCACGATCAGGATGAGCAGGTGCGGCCAGTATTCGAGGAAATGCGCGCCGCGGAGAATGATGGCGCGCGCGAGTGAGATAAAATAGGTCGCCGGCAAGAGCGCGCCGAGCGCTTTGAAAATCCACGGCATCGTTTCCCGCGGAAAAACGAAGCCGGAAAAGAAAACGCTCGGCAACATGAACACCATCGACATTTGCAGAGCCTGCATCTGATTTTCGGCCTTCGTCGCCACGAGCAATCCGAGGCTGAGGAGCGCGAACACGTAAATGAGGGTGGCGAACATCATCGCCAGGACGTTTCCGGCGATCGGGACGCCGAACAGGAACCGCATGATCAAAAAAAGAATCGTCGCCATGGTCATGCCGATGCAGAGATAAGGCACGAGTTTGCCGAGCATCAGTCCCCAACGGCTCAATGGACTAACGAGCAACGTTTCGAGCGTGCCCTTCTCTCGTTCGCGCACCACCGCCATTGCCGTTGCGAACGTGGTTCCGATTTGCAATACGATCCCGATCACGCCCGGAATGTAAAAGTTCGGGCTTTTCATCGCCGGGTTGTAAAGCATTTGCGGGCGAATATCGATCGGCACGTTGTGACGTCCGGTTTCGCGCAAGAGCGATTGGATTGATTGGGTCAGCGCAACTGAAAGCGCGGTGTTGAGCGCCTGCAATGCGGTGGTCGAATTCGAACCATCGACCAATAATTGCACCTGAGCTGAATAACCGGCGCGGACGTTCTGGGTGAACTTCGGTGGAATTTGCAAACCCGCGTAGGCGCGACCTCTGCGAATCTGGCTCGACATCTCGTCAATGCTTTGCACTTCGCCAACAACCCGAAATGTTTCCGTGTTCACGAACCGGTCGATGAATTGCCGACTCTCGACGGTGCGATCTTCATTGAGAACGACGAGTGCCATGTGCTTCACGTCGGTGTCGAGCGCGTAACCGAACGCGATCATTTCCACCAGTGGCGGGAAAAACATAAAGAACAACGTCATCGGATCGCGCCAGACGATGATGAATTCCTTGAACAAAATTGCGCCAAGTCCGCGGAAAGGTTTACGCTTCATGCCGCCTTCTCTTTCTGCTCCTCGGCCGCGTACTTCGCGCTCAGCGTGACAAAAACATCTTCGAGCGACGGACCGATCTCGTGGATTTCGGCGTGACCGATTCCGACGCTGTGTAATTTTTCGTCGATCTCAGCTCGCCGTACATTTTCATCAACCAGCAGGTGCATCGATTGACCGAAGACGGTCGCGCTGCGGACGCCTCGCATTTGCCGCATCGCCTGGAGCGCGGTCGTAACGTGATCGCAGGTGACATCGAGTCGCCGTGTGCCGGGCGGATTGACCTCGGACATTTTCTTCAACTCATCCGGCTCGCCGCAAACAATCAGCTTCGACATATAAATGTAGCCGACGTGATCGCAGCGCTCAGCTTCGTCCATGTAATGCGTCGTGACGAACAAGGTCATACCGCCGGCGGTAAATTCGAAAAGCAAGTCCCACAATTCACGCCGCGCGACCGGATCGATGCCGGCAGTCGGCTCGTCCAGAAAAAGAACCGTCGGCTTGTGCATAAGCGAACACGCCATTGCCAATCGCTGTCGCCAGCCGCCCGAGAGTAACGCTGCGCGTCTGTTCACGTACGGCTCCAAATGCGTGATTCCGATCAATTCGTCCCGGCGTTTGATCAGGTCGCGCCCGTGCAATCCATAAAGCTTTCCAGAGAAGATTAAGTTTTCATTCACCGTCAGCTCGTCGTAGAGCGAAAATTTTTGCGACATGTAACCGATGATGTCTTTGATCGATTCGGTATCGCGCGCGACGTCGTGACCATCGATTCGCCCCGTGCCGTCGCTTGGCTCGAGAATTCCGCAGAGCATTCGAATCACGGTCGATTTTCCGGAACCGTTCGGGCCAAGAAATCCAAAGATCGATCCTTTGCCGACATTGAACGAAACGTGATCGACCGCGGTGAATGTGCCGAAGCGTTTGGTCAGGCCTTCACATTCAATCATCGCTTTCATCTTTGTCATTCCGAGCAGAGCGAGGAATCTCCCAGTGGCTGATTGAGTACGCTGTTTACTTCCCGTGTGATCGGCATGCTTATGTGAGATCCCTCACATTCGTTCGGGATGACACGCGTGTGGTCACGTTTCATTTCACACTTGGGAAATAAACGTCCGCGGCCATGCCGGCGCGGAGGCGATCGTCATTATTCGGCAAACGGATCTTCACGCCAAACACCTGCCGGATCCGGTCTTCCACGGTCTGCACGTTGCGCGGCGTGAACTCGGCCTGACGGTTGACCTGCTCGACCACGCCCGGAAAATCTTTCCCCGGAAACGAATCGACCCGCACGCGGACTTGATCTCCGATTTTAATTAAACCGAGCCACGGTTCGGGAACATAAACGCGGACCCACAGATGTTGCGGCAGGAGCAGCGTCGCCACTTCGCGATTCGCCGGCAAGACGTCGCCCACTTTCACAAGAAGCACTTCGAGGACGGAATCCGTCGGAGCCTTAACTTGCATCTCGGCAAGCTGCGCGTCGATATCGCCGAGTTGGGCCCGCGCTTGAATGACGCGTGTCTGCGCGGCCGCGACTATCTTTTCTTGCGCCGTGGCCGAACTGGCAGCCTTCTGCGCGTCAGTTGGCGAAACTACTTTTCGCTTGAGCAGTTCCTGCTGGCGTTTCGCTTCGTCACGCAGGAATTCCAACAAGGCCACTTGCGACTCGGCATCGTGAGTGGCGCTGTCGATCTGAGCGACGGCGAGATCGCGACGCGCTTTCAGTTCGGCCGCATCCAATTCGACAATTGGTTGCCCGCCTTTAAGTTTGTCGCCCTCCTGCGCAAAAATTTTCTGGACACGTCCGCTCATGCGCGGACCGACGTGCACCTCGTCCACCTCGATCGTGCCGGAGACGGCGTTCTTTCGATTTCCGCACGAGAAGAGAAAGATCGACAATCCAAGCGCGAAGAGCGCGCAAGAGACACCGCCGATGTGATTTCGTGCGAACAATTTCCTCGCTAGTCGCATTGCTCCAACAATCTTGCAAACCGCCGAGCGGCCGGTAAAGCAGTTCACAATGGCCGGTTACTCGGGAACGCCGCTACCGCAGAAACTCGGAATCAAACCGGGTTTGACCGTCGTCACCATCAACGCGCCGGCGAAGTATCGTCGATTACTCGGGAAAATTCCCGATGGCGTAACATTTTCCAATCGTCTGGAGTCGGGTTCGAACTTTGTCCATCTCTTCACGAGCCACCGGAGCGAATTGCAAAAGAAGATGTCGATCTTGCGCGACAAAATATCGGACGACGGAACGGTTTGGGTTTCGTGGCCGAAAAAATCTTCGGGAATTTCGACTGATGTGACTGAGGACGTGATTCGGGAGATTGCATTGCCGCTCGGATTCGTGGATGTAAAAGTCTGCGCGGTCGATGAGACCTGGTCGGGATTGAAGTTGATGATTCGCCGCCAGAGCCGAAAATCAAACAAATGAAACCGCGAATTTTGGATCACATTGATTTGCGGGTAAAAGATCTTCAGCGAGCAATGAAGTTTTACGGCAAGCTCCTGCCGGCGCTTGGTTTCACCTGCGATCGCTCGGATGAGACCTGGGGAACATTTTATTCCGTGGGCGGCGACAAACCGTCTGAGTTTTTTGGATTCACGGAGGATCGACATCATCAGGCAAACGGCACCCGGATTTCATTTTGGGCGGACACGCGCGCGGGAGTAGACCGAATTGCAAAACTGCTGCGCGAGATCGGCGGGAAAAATTTGGAAGGTCCGGAGGTCTGTGTCGATTACAGCCCGGGATACTATGGCTTTTTCTTTGAAGATCCCGACGGCAACAAGCTAGAAATCTGCTCCCGCGAAAATCCAATCGTTGCGGAGTGAAAGAGTTCGGCGAACAGTTCGGGCATGAGCGATCCCGCGCACGTCCCTGCAATCTTGCAGGAGCCCCGTCGCGTCCGTTATCTCAAACTGATCGCCCTCTTCAAAATTTTCAAAGGCGTGCTGCTCTTTCTGTTGGGCTTTTCGCTTCTCTTTTTAAACGGTCGACCGGTTTGGCTCGATCAAATTTCGGATTGGGCGGACGATCAACTTTTGCTCGCCCACAGCAAATACGTCATTTTCCTTCTGAACAAATTGCAGGACGTGCTAGCCGGTGGCGCGTTGCGCGCGACTGGAATTCTGGCGCTTTTTTATTGTGGCGTGCTTTTTACCGAAGGGATCGGCGTCTACATGCAAAAACGCTGGGCCGAGTTTTTGATGATCTTCGCCACCGGCGCGTTGATCCCGCTGGAAATAAGGCACGTCTGGCACCGCTTGATTTTCCACCATCCGATTTTCGCTCCAATCCTGCTGCTGCTCGCCAATTGTTTTATTGTCTGGTTCCTCTATCTCGTGCTCAGACGCGACAAAGTTGAAAAGCAGGCTGCGCCTGAACGAGAATTGATCGAAACCCGTTAAGGCCCGAGCCGCACCGGCCTTATTTTGGTACGACACCGAACTCCGCGAGCGCGGCGATAGTCCTCTTCATCGGGAGCCCGACCACGTTAGTAAAAGAGCCGTCGATCTTTTTGATGATTTCGCTGCCAAAACCTTGCGCGGCGTACGCGCCCGCTTTGTCGATCGGATTCACGCGTGCCAGGTAATTGTCGATCCTGTCGCGACTAAGCCGGCAAAATTGGACGCGAGAGATTTCGTGGAAACTGGTCGATTTCGCTTCGGCCAGGTGACAGATGAAGACAGAAGTACAAACTTCGTGCGCGCGCCCGCTCAATCGTTGCAGCATCGCAACGGCGTCGTTCTTGTCTTTTGGTTTTCCGAGAACGTGATCGTCAATTGTCACGAGCGTGTCGGCAGCGAGAACGACATCCTTTGGGCGCGGACGCGCGGCCGCCATTGCTTTGCGCACCGCGTTGAACGCTGTCAGTTCGCGCAACGTTAGATCGACGTCGAACCTTTCGGCGACCCTCGGCGCGAATATTTCGAAGTCGAACCGTGCTTCCAGGAGCAATTCGCGCCGGCGCGGCGAATTGGAAGCAAGCAATAGCGTTGGGCGCACACGCCGGAAGGCGACGCGATTACGGCGTCGCTGGTGGAGAAGTGGCCGGACCTTCGACCGGCGGCGGCACGGCTTCGATTGGTCGCCTCAATTCTTGAAAATCTTTAGGAATGTCGAACTCGGCCGCGCTGATCGAGTCCTTCTTAATGGACATGATGGTGGTGGCGACCTGGTTGTCGCGGACCGAGATCACAGTCTTGAGCGGCAATCCGGCGAAATCGGTGTAATCGGGCATGCCCAGGTTGCTCGGTTTCCACGCACCGGATACAGGCGCCTGCATTTGTTTCAGGATCCCGGCCGCGTCCGGATATTTGCTTGCGACCCAGAAGGACGCCTTGAATTGCGGCGTTTCGTAAACGAACTCTTCGGTTTCGTAGCCGTTAATCGTTTCCTTTTTGCCGGTCGGAGTAAGTTTGCGAGGCGAGGCCTGTTTGCCGTCGTCAAATTTTTTGATGGTCTCGGCCGCAGCTTTCATCTGTTGGGCCGAAATCCGGACAAAACTTTTCTTCTCATTCATCAAATCGGTCATTTCACCGGTTTTGCCGTCGATAATCCGCGTCGGTTGAGAAGGCGCATCGATCCGTTCCTTGTCTCCTTTAATTTTCACGGTGACGTCGCCATTCTGGCCGACGCCTTCAACGCGTTGCACAATCGTGAGATCGGCACGCGCGGAAACCAGCAAGCCGAGGGTAACCATTGAATAAAGAGTAGCCAAGTTCCTCATGCGTTTAGCTAGACCTCGGTAACGGAAATATCAAGCGCCACACGGCGGCGGGAAAAATCGCTTGGCAGTAGCGCGGGCTCGCGGCAATTTACGTGTCCGCGCGGGCATAGCTTAATGGTAAAGTTCCAGCCTTCCAAGCTGGCCATGCGGGTTCGATTCCCGTTGCCCGCTCTGTCGAGACCAAGCTCAGCCACGGCGCTCAGCGCGATGTGCGCAAGAAAATGAACCCCCCGCCAGAGAAAACTTCAGTAAACCCCGACGGAGGGCTGTCATATGACTGCGCTCCTAGCGTTCAAGAGGTGATTTAGCAGCAGGAATGAGGCCGACGCAGCCAAATTAGGACACTACCAACAATCGGCCCCTAGTCAGCGATTGGCTGGAGCGCCTCGTTAGGCGAATCGATCAGCCATACTTTAACGTTTTTATCTTTCCAATCGGGCTTACCGGCGTCGGGCCCGAACGGGAAACTGTCCAAAGGCTCAATCTCCCCGAGTTCTATCAGCTTGCCTGAATCAGCCTTGGCAACACCAAGCTCATCGAGAGCGGCGAGAATGGATGGGGTAGCGGCATCTGGATTTTCGGTTTCAAACACAACTTCGGTTACGGGCTTTGCTTGGTCCGGGTTCGAGTGCGGCGGGCGACGTTTGATGGTGATGTGGTGGTATTTGCTCATGATGTGAAATTCGCCTAACGAGACAAAGCTCAGCTACCGCTGGTGGAACCGAGCTTTGCTAACATCGGCAATGCGCTTCCAACGCGCCAGAGCAGCTTTCTTGCCCTGCTTGCTTAATTCTTTTGCCGAACACGTCCCTGTGCCGGAGTCGCGGTCGGCGTTAGAGTTGGCCGCGAGCGTTGATGTTCCGCTTCGTAGCGAAGCTGAGCTGCAAGTTGAGCCTGAAACACTGACGACGGATGTTCTTTCGGGTTCTCTGACTGCGCTCGTTTCTCCGCCTCGATCTTTGCCTGCCGCTCCTGCTGACCACGAATCGCTTGCTGGATTTGTTGTCGCTGACGGGCTTCCCGCGCCTCGCGCGTTCTTAGCTGGATGTTCACTAGCTCTTGGCCGTACAAATTAGACGCGGCACATGCCGCAAGAATTAACACTGCGGTTCGGTTCATGTTCTCTAGTCATTTTTTGAGCAATCGCCGCGCCAACACTTACCGATGAGAGCCGCAAGTTTCGACGCGGTCTTTTCCATATTTCTTTCGTCGGCTATATTTCTGTCGTAATGGAAGTGGGTCCAACAAACTGAATTTAATCTCTAGTCGCGTGTTTGCGCAATTTCACCACAAACACGCGCTGGCCTGCGCGTTACACGCCAGAAAGCGATTTCCTTGATTGCGCTGAAACGCGTTATAAGGCGTGAGCTTTGCTTCTCGTGATTTTCGTGACCGCAGTTGCGTCACGGTTCGGAAAAATCGGCTTCGTATTCGTGCTTCTGTAACACCGCCCCGCACGCATCGTAAATCGTCACGCTGAGACGGTGCGAACGGCTGATGCTACGCTAACCTGCAGCACCCTCAAGAAAATGAGCCGCCCCGATTATCTTCTCACAACGTAGCGGCCGTGGACCCAGACCCTTCGACCGTTGCGCCGAGCCCAATGCCCCGGCCTCCAGACGTAATAGCTCCGGCCCACATAATAACCGGGGCCGCGACTATAATAGGGTCGATCGCCAATCTCGACAGTGACGGAGCCTGGGTAGGGGCCATAGCCAGGGTAACCAGCGTAACCGGGTCCGTATGGGCCATTACCCCCATAATTCGGTCCGTACCCCGGATACCCTCCGTAATGCTCATCTTCGCATCCGACTATACCGAACGTAACAGAAAGCAGAACAAAGAGGAGGAGCACTGGCCATTTCCGTGTCGTTTTCGTTCCATTTCTGGCGGTGGCCGCCTTCTTCTCCGCGCGATCAACAATCTTCATCTTCATACAATCATATACGGATTAGACAGAGCTTTCACGTGCACTGATTCAATGCGTTCGGGTAGCTGTGGCTTCAATCAGCCTGTACCCGGGGCTTCAACAATCCCGCGCAACGGGGGTTTCTTGCTTCAGGGATTCAGGCTTTGGTGCTTCAAGGGCTGCGGCGAACGGAAGTGTTTTGATCATGGAAAACGTCGTCCGCCGTGAATTTCTGCACAATTACGCGCGTATTGGGCCGGAAAACGATCTGCGATTCGAAACTCAACAGGTCGAACATTCTGATTCGAATACGCCTCACCCGCTCGTGAAGATCAGCGTAAATACAGTCCCGCGACATTAGTGGCAGTGTATAAATCGGTCGTTAACGGTCTGCCGAATCCTGCGAAAGTTTGCACGTCGTACATTGAGAAACCAACGATTCGCGCGTAGAGGTTCGAGTCCTCTCGTGGGGCCGTCAACCATGAACGATATTTCCCTGATTCAAGAAGCAATTAAGGAAACGCTCGGCTGCGACTCGCGGCACGTGGAATTTGTGAAGGTAAAAGAGAAATTTATGGGACTGATTGCGTGGGATGGCTTTGTCGAAGTGTTCGATCTTATTGACCATCCCAAAGCGAAACGCGCTTACGGATGGTCATATCGAGAAGGGGACAGAGACAAGGCTAAGATAGTGCTCGAATTGCCGCCCGTTAATTCGCCGCAGAGCGCCGTCAAAGTGGCGATTGTAGCAAGGGCGCGAAAATGAACCCCCGCCAGAGAAAACTTCAGTAAACCCCGACGGAGGCCGAGCGCCCGCTTCGTGAACGTTGGCGGTTCGGTTCGCAGTCCTTCGCGCGTGCAATTTACTGAAGACATGACTCTGCTCACGGCGATCAACGCCGTCGGTGGTTTCAACGATTTCGCCGATCAACGGCACGTGCGCCTTCTTCGCGGCAATGAAGTCACGGTTTACGATGTGCGACGTTTTCGCAAAGATCCTTCGCAGGACGTGCGACTCCGGCCTGGCGACAAAATCGAAGTCCCGCAGAGTTTCTTCTAAGATCTTATTCGTTCGGCGCAATCAATTCACGGTGGCGCCAGGCATAGCCGAGTCCGGAATAAATTGTCAGCGCGACTGTGATCCAAACTAGGACCGGTCCCGCTTGGTCCCAGGCGCGAAACCACCATGTCGAGCTTTCATTCGCGTAACGTAGCTCGTGGAGCGAGAGCAACGCGAGAAAGAAAATCACCGTCACCACCTGCCAGGAAGTTTTCTGTTTGCCGAGCATTTCGGCCGGCAAAACTTTTCCTTTCGCGCTCGCCATCATCCGCAGTCCCGTAATTAAAAAATCGCGCGCGACCACGGTCGTTGCCGCCCAGGCCGGTACCGCCTTAAGCGGAACCAGCGAGATAAACGCCGCCGCCACCATGATTTTATCGACCAACGGGTCCATTAACTTGCCGAAATTTGTAACGAACCCGTAGCGGCGCGCGATTTCGCCATCGACAAAGTCGCTCACGCCGGCGATCAGGAAAACAACCAGGGCAAGTGTGCGCCCGTATTGCCACGACGAATTCAGCGCCGCGACGAAGATAACTGTCAGCAGCAATCGGCTCAGCGTTAATCGATTCGCCCAATTCATCTGACTGTAGCCGCTTCGCTCCGCGAAGCGTGTCTCTGAGTTGCCATTTTGAATTTTGGCTTCTTCCAGATCGGGACCTTCTTCTTCAATTCGTCCACGATCCACTTGCTCGCCTCGAATGCCGCGGCGCGATGTTGCGCGCTTACTCGCAGAAACAGCGACGCTTCACCCGTTCGCACAAATCCAGTCCGATGATGAAGCAGGACATGGTTCAATTGAAAAGTCTTCACCGCGGCATCGGCAATGATTCTCATCTGATGCTCGGCCATGTTCTGGTGAGCTTCGTAATCGATCCCTTCGATTTCGCGGCCGTCTTCCAGTTCCCGAACTACTCCAAAAAAATCGACCACCGCTCCAGCCGAAAGATCGACATCTTCTTTGGGCGCTTCCAGACGCGCTTCAGTCAACAAAACTTGAGAAACGGAGTTTGCCATGTCTTTGAATCGACCGTTACAATGTAACTCTTGCGCCGAAGCAACAAAGGAGACCCAAAATGACCGCGAATCAATGTGATATTGGCCTCATCGGCCTGGCTGTGATGGGCGAGAACCTCGTCCTCAACATGGAATCGAAAGGTTTCTCGGTCGCTGTTTTCAATCGCACCACCGAAGTCACCGATAAGTTCGCCGCCGGCCGCGCCAAAGGAAAAAATATTCAGCCGACGCGCTCGATGGAGGAGTTTGTCGGCGCGCTCAAGAAACCGCGGAAAGCGATGATCATGGTCAAAGCGGGCGCGCCGGTGGACGCGGTCATTGGTCAGCTCGCGCCGCTTCTCGACAAAGGTGACGTCATCGTCGACGGCGGCAATTCACTTTTTACTGATACGCAACGCCGCTGCAAAGATCTCGAGGGAAAAGGAATTCACTTTGTTGGCTGCGGTGTCTCGGGCGGCGAGGAAGGCGCACTCAAAGGCCCTTCGCTCATGCCGGGCGGCCCGCGCGAATCGTGGGAAATAATCGCGCCGATTTTCCGCAAGATCGCCGCCCAAGTCGATGGCGAGCCTTGTTGCCGCTACATGGGCCCGGATGGCGCCGGTCACTACGTCAAAATGGTGCACAACGG
>Ga0209217_1000017_pt1 | contig 35734 bp, 30 predicted proteins | sample JacPinW_OM3H0_M2_FD_187957 | JGI IMG/M metagenome (GOLD analysis project Ga0209217, IMG submission 187957) | Forest soil microbial communities from Algoma, Ontario, Canada - Jack Pine, Ontario site 1_JW_OM3H0_M2 (SPAdes) (version 2) | ecosystem: Environmental > Terrestrial > Soil > Boreal...
ATTGCTTCGCTCGTAAGATCGACAACTTCTTTGTTGTTTGCTTTGGAAAATTGCCGCAGAAAGGCGCGCACCAATAACGGAATATCATCTTTGCGCTCGCGCAACGGCGGCATGACGATCCGCACCACGTTGAGGCGAAAGTACAAATCGTCCCGGAATTTCCCTTCCTTTACCAATTGCTCGAGATTTTTGTTGGTCGCCGCGATCAGCCGCACATCCGCTCGCAGAGTTTGATTGCCGCCCACGCGCTCAAACGCGCGCTCCTCGCTGATCACGCGCAGCAACTTTACTTGCGTCGTCGGTGGGATTTCGGCGACTTCGTCCAAAAAGATTGTGCCGCCGCTCGCTTGCTCGAATCGCCCGATCCTTCGTTCATGCGCGCCAGTGAACGCGCCTTTTTCGTGACCGAACAATTCGCTTTCGAGCAATGTGGGCGAGAGCGCGGCACAGTGGACGGTCACAAATTTCGCCTTGTTGCGCCGGCTTAGATTGTGAATCGCGTGCGCGGCCAATTCTTTTCCGGTACCGCTTTCGCCTTCGATCAAGACGTTCGCTGATGAAGGCGCGACCTGGCGGATTGTGTCCAGCACCTCGTGCAGCGCCGGCGAATCGCCGATCATGTTGTCCAGTCCGTAACGTTCGTCGACTTGCTGCCGCAACGTTTGATTTTCCTGTTCGAGTTTGCGGTCGCGCAACGCGCGCGCGATCAGCATTTCTACCTTGTCGAGATTTAACGGCTTGGTCACGAAATCGTAGGCGCCGCGTTTCATCGCCTCCACCGCGGTGTCGACCGAACCGTACGCCGTCATCATGATGCAAATTGGCGGCTGCGGCATCTTCAGCGCGCGATCGATCAATTGCATGCCATCTTCGGCGCCGAGGCGCAGATCGGTCAGGAGAAGATCGACATGTTCCCGTTCGAGAACATTCATTGCGCTGGCGATGTCGCCCGCCACGTAAACGTCGTAACCGTCTTCGAGCAGGCGGCGCAGTCCGTCTCGCGTATGTTTTTCGTCGTCAACGATCAGGATGATGGGCTGAATGGAATCCATGAATAATCTTCGGCCTGGGCGAGTGCGCCATTTATTCTCACTCAATCGGCCGATCTCTCAATTAGGAAAGATAATTCTACTCAAGCCGTCTGGCGCCCGATAAAAATCAACTCGAACCATGTTGTTGAAGCTTATCCTCTTTGTCTTAATCCCATACGCAATTTTGCTGTCGATCTTGCTCGCGCGAAAAGCGCCGCAGCGGAAAACGACCAAACCGATCTCGCGCGGCTGGGTAATCGACTGCGGATTTTGATCATCGGCGCGACTGGCGGCACCGGCCGCGAACTGGTGTGGCAGGCGTTAGGTGAAAGCCGATCACAACGTTTACAAAACGCTGGACGAACCGAGCGAGTGCGCGCGGTTCGTTGGCTCACTGAAGCTGATCAAACCCTGAGCAGTTATCACTTGATGTCGTGATAAGGCGATCCCGCCTGATAAAGCACGATTTTATTCCGGAGCGATTCGGCTAAGTCAGGAATTCCGTGTTCGTCCGCGAGTTCGATCGCGTGCCGGGCCGCTTCGATCGCTTTGGGAAACTCGCCGTTTTCGGCGTAGGCGGCCGCAAGAGTGTGAAGGATTACTGGATCATTGCCTCCGGTAGCTCGTGTTGCACGTCCCGCCAATTCCACGGCTCTGGCGCCATTGCGCACGGTTGGATCGGCGGAGGTCGCAAGCAACCAGGCGAGATTGTTCTCAACCAGGATTGATCCCGGTTCACTTTTCAAAGCTGCCTCATAATGCTCGATTGCTTCCTTAATTATACCTTTTTGGCGAAGCGCATTGGCCAGGTTGTTGTGCGCGTTCGCGTAATCAGGCCGGAGCTCGATAGCTTTGCGGTACTCGGCGATTGCTTGGTCGATCTCCCCTTTTTGCCGAAGAGCCTTACCAATGTTGTAATGGGTCTCCGCATCATCGAACCGCAATTCCAATGTTTTTTCATATTCGCGGATTGCGCCATCCGGATCTCCTTTTCGCACAAGTGCGTCGCCGAGATTATTGCGTGCCGAGGCATGCGTTGGTCGCTCTTCTAGCGCCTTGTTAAAATATTCTATTGCTTCATCGATCCGCCCTTGATGTAACAACGCGCCGCCGACATTGTTCTGTACGTCGGGATCCTTCGGCGATATCAGTAGTGCTGTCTGGAACTGCGCCATTGCCTCGTCGATTGAGCCTTTTTGAAGGAGCGCATTTCCGAGATTGCTATAGCCACCTGGTTCAGTCGGGCGAAGCTGCAAGACCTTCTCGAAGTGGGTGATTGCAGCGTCCACATCCCCTCGCTCCGACAAGAACAATCCCAAGTTGCTGTGCGCCATCCAGCAATTGGGATCGCGAGCGATCGTTGTTTGCCATAGCGTCTCGACGTCGGTGTACTGCCGGCTTTGGCGCCAAGTCAGTGTCCCAAGAGTGAGCAAGAGAAGGGCGTATACTACAGGTCGAGAAATAGCCGGCCTCGGAGTGAACGAATCGACCGCGATCGTAATTCCTGCGCCAAGTAATGTGAGCGGGCCAATGCAGGCGAGATACTGGAAGTGATCGGCGACAAACGAGTAAATGAACGGATAAACGTTTATGAAACCCAAAGCTGGGAAAAGCATCGCGAGAAAAACAAGACTCGCTACAAGCGGACCGCGCCAGCGGCGCCTCAATTTCCACAGGATGAGCAGCAACAGAATTAGCGCCGCCGGAAACAGGTATTGCCACCAAACTTCTACACTAATCTGCCAGCGCGGATAAATAAAAGTCAGTTTGGCCGGCCAAAGAAGCTTGAAGAGATAAAACCAAAAATCTCTCCCTGCGATCAGACAGCGGTCCAATAGTGAGAAGTTAAACGCCGCGCCTTGCGCTCCGACGTAGTGTCGTTCCAGCCAACCTGTAAACAGACCGGCACCGATACCTAAAGCAAAAAACGGCGCGATTGGGCCAATGTCACGTTTCGAAGAAATTCGTCCGTGCTTCCACCAAAGCAGGATAATCAGCACCGCCGGAAGTGGAGCAATGGCGGTCTTGGACAGCAGACCGAGCAAAAACAGACTGAGCGAGACGAAGTATGTTTTTTGTTTCCTCGTTTCGTCGAAGTCGAGGTAGGTCAGCGCCGATAATAAACAGAAAATGCCCGAGAGCGTGTTCTTTAATTCGGAAATCCACGCGACCGATTCCACTTGGACCGGATGTAAGGCAAACAACGCCGCACCTAGCCAAGCTCCGCGCACTTCAAGTCGCCGCAAAATCTGCAGCAGAACGAACGCGGCCAAGCCGTGCAGGAAAATATTGAGCAGGTGATGAGGAAGAACAGCGTCGCCCCATAAACGGTGTTCGAGCCAAAAAACTGTGTGGACCAGCGGATAGTACTGCTGAGTAGCTGACGGCTGGATCCAGATTTGCCCCAAGCCACGGAGGGAACTTAGCTCCGGCCGCGTCATGTGCCGGGCATCGTCCCAAATTAGCTTTCCATTCCATGCCGGAATGTAGGCAAGCGCAGTCAACCCGATGAACCCCAGAATCAGGATCCAATCGCGTTTGAACACGGAACGATGGTCGCTTTGCGAGCTTGAGATTAACCCAATCGGTCTGTTCGCCATGCGTGTCTGCCCTATTGCGTTACGAGCCGAATTTTTATCAATGATCCGCCGATATTAAACTACATTCCGTCTTTGGCCGTCGGCCTTATCTCCCGCCTCGAGCATGCGAATGCGCCTGTCGACGTGCGGCAGACGAATCGTCAACGTGAGTCCTTTACCTTCACTGCTTTCGACCGACAACTCGCCGCCGTGCTCGCGCACAATTCGGCGGACGATCAAAAGCCCGAGTCCGGTGCCGCTGGCCTTGGTTGTGAAATAGGGTTCGAACACGCGACTGAGATTCACTGCGGAAATTCCGCCGCCCGTGTCCGTAAAGCGAATGATCACGTGCGATTCGTCCATGTCGGTGCGGATCCGCAAAATTCCGCGGCTCTTCATCGCTTCGAAGCTGTTTTTGATCACGTTATAAAACGCTTGTTTCATCTGGTCCCGGTCGAGCTCGAGTAGCGGCAAATCGGACCGCAATTCCTGCTCGACCACGATGTCGCGGTCTTTGATTTCGAGCGCGAAAAAGCGAACCGCTTCTTCCACGATTGAATTAATGTTTTCCGGGCGAAGCTGCGGACGCGTTGGACGAATCGCCCGCAGGAATTGACTGATGATCGAATCGAGCCGGTTAATCTCGGCGCGCGCTACTTCCACCGATTCCTGAAGTTCGGCGCCCTTTGCTCCGTCAAGCTTGCGCGCTTCGCGTTCGATCAATTGCAAATGAATATTGAGTGAGTTCAGCGGATTTCCGATTTCGTGAGCGACGCCCGCGGCGAGCAAGGTCAGCGCGTTCAATCGTTCGGACTCGATCGTTTGCTGCTCAGTGCGCCGGCTTTCAGTAATGTCGCGCAAAATGATCGCATGTCCGACCTGTTCGCCGGAGATGTCGATCTTGTCGTTATCGATTTTGTTTTCGGTCGGCTGTCGTTCGATCACGAGCGGGACGCTGTAAAAATTGATGAAGCGATTGGATGGATAAAAGATCTCCATATCGCGGCTGACTGCCGCTTCACGCGAGAGAGCGTTCCAATCCAGGCCTCGAACGCGCTCGTCCAAACGCTTTCCGAGCGAATCCTCCGCTTCCAATCCGAACAATTGGCAGGCCGCGTTGTTGAGATAAGTGATTCGCCCTTTTGAATCGGTGACGATGATTCCTTCCTGGATCGAGTTGAAAACCGTTTCGAGAAAACCTTTCTCCTGCGCCAGGCGCAGAAAATAATTCTGCACTTCCTCCGGCCCGATCTTACCGAGGCGACCGATTAGTTTTTCAACGAATCCGGCTTTCATGGCTCTGGCTGAACTTCGATCCTGGACATCTCCACCCGGAGATAATTCAAGATCACCGGCGCAAGCACCATTCCAGGGATGCCCATGAGGCGTTCTCCGATGATTAGCGCGAGCAACGTTAGCCAGATCGGATTGCGGATGCGATCGCCGATGATCTTGCTGTTGAGGAAATATTCCAGTTTGTGAATCGCGATCAGGAAAATGAGAGCTATCAGCGCGATCTTCAACGAAACGGTGAAGGCAACACAGACAATGATCGTGTTACTGACAAGGTTACCGACGATGGGGAGCAAACCGCAAAGAAATGTGAGCGCGATGAGCAGCGGCGCGTCTGGCAACTGAACTGCCAGGACAAAAATTGCAGTCAGGACTGTATTGATGAGCGAGATCGTGATCTGCGCGCCCATCACCGTAGCAAAGCTTTCGTAGAAATCGCGGAAACGGCCGGAAAGTTCGCCCCAAAAAACCGAATAAAGATTGTTCGTGGGCCCTGGAACATTACGGGAAAGATCTAGCTGGCTGTTAAAGAACAGGCTCACCGCCGCGACAATTCCGATTGCGACGAATATGAGAAATGTGGTTGCGTTCCGGGCGAAGGTGGCCACGTCTTTGAGATAGTTTGTTTCTTCCTTGAACGCACCGATCACGAATGCCCGCAGGCTATCGAAATCGGTAAAAGGCAGTTCGATTTGTCGCGCCTGGGCCCAAGCGCTGGCCGAGGGAAGAGAACTGTCGGCAACTTCGGGCAATTCGCGAATCGCAGTCCGAGTAAAGAACGCCGCGCCACAAGCGATTCCAACGGCAACCAGCAGAAACAAAATGAACGCGATCCATCTCCTTTTTGTAAGTACCAGTAGTTTGGACAAGGCAAAGTAGGAAAACAGAATTGCCAGTAGTGGCGGGCCTAGATGCAACCATCCCGCCAGCACGAGCATGAAAACAAGCACGGCATAGGAGATGTGTCTCGGCGTTAACATCATCGGCCTCCGGTAGCTGTTCTTATTACAGCCTTTACCACGAAGTGAAATTCTTCACTTCATTCGGAATAACAACAAAAGAATCAGTGCGTCTCGGATGGAGCTGGTTGGCCGGTTTCTTTCTCGGCTCGCTCTTTTAGCGCCGCTTTTCGGGAAAGTTTGACCCGGCCCTTGTCGTCGATCCCGATGCATTTGACCCAGATCATGTCGCCCACTTTGACCACGTCTTCGGTGCGTTTGACGCGGAAGTCGGCCAGCTCCGAAATGTGCACGAGACCGTCCTTGCCCGGCAACACTTCCACGAACGCGCCGAACTCCTTAATCGATACGACGCGACCTTGATAAGTCGTGCCGATCTCGATTTCCTTGGTCATGCCGCCGATGATTTCTTTGGCGCGCGCCATCGATTCGCTGCTGGTCGCGTAGATGTGCACGGAGCCGTCATCTTCGATGTTAATCTCCGCGCCGGTTTCAGCCACGATCCCCTTGATCGTTTTGCCGCCCGGTCCAATGAGCGCGCCGATTTTCTCCGGATTAATTTTGATTGTCTCGATCCGTGGCGCGTACTTGGAAAGCTCGGCCCGCGGTTTGTCGAGCGAACCGCGCATGATCTGAAGAATCTTCGTGCGCGCTTCTTTCGCGCGTGTGATCGCCTCGGCCATGATTTTGTGGCTGACACCGGGAAGTTTCAGATCGAGCTGGAACCCGGTCACGCCGTTGTCCGTGCCGCAAAGTTTGAAATCCATGTCGCCGAAATGATCTTCCGAACCGATGATGTCGGTGAGCAGCTCATAACGCTTCAATTGTCGATCTTCGCCCTGCTCGGTGACCAAGCCGACGGAAATTCCCGCGACCGTTCCTTTTACGGGAACGCCTGCATCCATCAGCGCGAGCATGCCGCCGCAAACGCTCGCCATCGAAGTCGATCCATTTGATTCCATGATCTCGCTCGAGATGCGAATCGCGTATCGAAAATCGTTTTCGCTCGGCACAACTGGCTCGAGCGAACGTTCCGCCAACGCCCCGTGACCGATCTCGCGCCGTCCGGGTCCGCCCGTCCGACCGGTCTCGCCCACGCTGAACGGTGGAAAGTTGTAATGCAGAATGAACCGCTTGGATTGTTCGCCGCCACCGTAAGCGTCGATCATTTGTGCTTCTTCGATCGGCGCAAGCGTCGTTAATGCTAACGCCTGCGTTTCGCCGCGTTGAAAAATCGCCGAGCCATGTGCCCGCGGGAGGACGCCGACTTCACAAGTGATCGGACGCAAATCCTGATAACCGCGGCCATCGACTCTTTTTTGTTTGTCGAGAATGCTGATGCGAAATGCCTTCTTCTGGACGTGATCGAACGCCTGCGAGATCGAGAACGCATCGGTCTCAGGATGTTTTTCCAAGATCGACATCTTCACTTCTTCGCGCAGCGCTTCGACCGCTTTGGCGCGAGCGACTTTGCCCGGCGTATAAAGAGCTGTTTCGATTCGCTCGCCGGCCACTTGGTAAGCGATTTCGAGTAGCTCCGGCTTGACGCTGAGTAACGGCATCTCGCGTTTCGGTTTGGCAATCTGCGCCGCGAGTTCTTTTTGAATGCGAATCATTTCGCGGGTCTGTCCATGCGCAAACTCGAGCGCTCTCACGAAATCGGCTTCGGGGATTTCGTTGGCGGCGCCTTCAATCATGATGACGTCGTTCTCGGTGCCGACGTAAACCAGATCGAGATCGCTTTGTTGGCGTTCAGTGTGAGTCGGGTTCGCGACGAACTGGCCGTTAACGCGACCGACGCGCACGGCGCCGATCGGGCCGGCAAACGGAATGTCCGAAACAGATAGCGCAGCCGATGCGCCGTTGATCGCGAGAATGTCGGGATCGTTCTCGCCGTCGGCGCTGAGCAGGATCGAGATGATCTGCGTGTCGTAAAAATATCCCTGGGGAAAGAGCGGTCGCAAAGGGCGATCGATCATTCGCGAAGTGAGCGTTTCTTTTTCGGTTGGGCGTCCCTCGCGCTTGAAGTAACCGCCGGGAAATTTCCCAGCGGCGGCCGCTTTTTCGCGGTAATCGACCGTGAGCGGGAAATAATCCTGTCCTTCCTTGATGGCTGTGGCCGAGACGGCGCTCACTAAGACCATTGTATCGCCGCACGACACGATGACTGCGCCATCGGCGAGCTTGGCGACCTTGCCGGTTTCTATAGATATCTGATTAGACCCAATTTGGGCTGTGACCTTCTGTTGCATAGTAATTTGCTGGATGTGCGAGTTCCAGGTCGGTCACCCTGACTGTAGGTTTTAACTCCGAAATTTTCGGGCGGACCTAAAACCTAAAATCCAAGGTGCCTTGCGACCTGGTTATCGCGTTTTTAATTTTCGAATCGGCGTCGCACTGAAACGCGGACGCTAAGATCGACATCCGACCTGCTATTTTCGCAGATTCAGCTTGTCGATTAACTTCTTGTAGCGTTCGGTTTGGGACCGACTCAAATAATCGAGCAAACTCCGGCGCTGGGCCACCATTTTCAGGAGACCGCGGCGCGAAGAATGGTCCTTGACGTGGCTTTTCAAGTGTTCCGTCAGTTCCCCGATCCGGCGCGTCAACAGCGCGACTTGAACGTCCGCGCTGCCGGTGTCCTTTCCGTGCAACTGGAACTGCTTGATATCCAACGTTTCCGTGTTCTCAGCCATTTCGAAGCGCCTATTGTAGACCAAGACCGCGGAATCGCAAGGCCGCTACTTGAGCTAAAACGGAATCGGCAACCGGTCGGGCGGAACCCATTTGTCGCGCGCTGTTTGCGACATGATGAGTTCGCGCGAGTAATGGGCGTCGACCGGTCGGCGCTTTGTCCAGTCTTCGACGATTAAATTGATCCGCCGCCAGAGTGGAAGATCGACATCGGAGGTGCTGGCGACATGTTCGAGCAGCCGCATCCAAAAAGTGGTCAGCGTTTCATGATAGAGATTGCTGACGCCGTGGTGCGCGGCAAAGGCGCGGATCTTTTCGCGCATTCGCTCCAATGCTTGCTCCGGAGGAAATGCGTCTAGATAACTCAACGCGACTGCGATGTGGGCCGCGTGAGTGAATTCAGATGCCGGAATGGTCGCGTTTTCGAACGCAGAAACGAGAGCGGCGACCTCGCTGTCGCTGGCGAAATCCCGCGTTCTCAATGAACGATCGCGCCGCCCCACTTGCCCCAGGCCCAGAGCAAGATGATCGCGCCGATGATCGACATGATGAATCCAGCCGGATGAAACGCCGAGCCAGGTGTTGGCCGCGAGAAGAGCCGCCCGATCAAACCGCCGAGGATGGATCCGCCGATGCCGAGAAGCGTCGTCATGATAAAGCCCAGGTGCTGCACACCCGGCATAATCGCGCGTGCGCACAAGCCGACAATGAAACCGATAATGATCGACCAAATGATGTGTAACATGAGGCTGATGCTAAGCGGGTGGACGGCTCAAAAGCCATCCTTTTCTCACGGGAAGATCGACCCGCCCTTTGCTGAAGCTACGGCGGCAAGCATCTACTTACGCCGGCGATTTGCTTCGTCGATCGCCAGATATTCTTCGCGTGGCGGACTGAAAGTATCGAGCACTCTCGTTTCTTCAATCGTCTCGACACCATGCGGAACATTGGCCGCGAGATAAAAGGAATCTCCCGTCTTCATTTCGTGCGGGGTCCCATCGACAATTAATTTCATTCGTCCCGACAAAATATGCACAATCTGCTCCTGCGGATGCTGGTGCGCCGGCATTTTGCTGTCCGGCTCGAGCGTGGCCAGCATTTGATACATTGTTTTACCGCTGGTCAGGGTCTGGCGTTTGATGCCGGGGCAAATCGCGATCCACGGATTTCCTTTTTTCATAACTTACTCCTTCTGATCGATCTTAATCCGAAAGTGGTAGGATGAAATGCTCATTCGCTTGGAGAAATAAAACCGATGGGCATCGAACCTCTGCACCCCGGAATCGAGCTCGAGATTTTCGCAACCGTGCTCGCGCGCTTGCTCTGCTAACCAATCGAGCAGCTGACCGCCAAAACCACGTGATCGGTCGCTTTCACGGGTAACCAGATCATCGACATAGAGAAACTTTCCCGAAAAGAGCGATTCGAGAAATCGATAGCCGGCGACGGCGCAAACTTCGTTTTCGGATTCAAGAAACGCGAGCTGGTAACCTTCTTTCTGCTGGCGCAGGACGCGCTCGACAAATTGTTCCGGATCCTGAAACAGTGGACGCAATTCGCGCATGACTAAATGGCAGCGCCGAATCTCTTCCGGCGTATTAGCGATTGCGATCCGCGAGCTCGTCATAGGGTGGATGTCGATCCTCGTTCGCGTTTCCCATCGTACCAAATGTGAAGTCCTTCGCGCGAACGGGCAGCGCGCGGGCCCCGCAGGATTACGCTCAGAGAATTCCCCAGAATTTCGCGCGCGGAATACATTCGCAATTTGCGACCGGAGGTAACGACCGGTTCACGAAGTATCCGAAATCGCCCAAGTTTTCGCAGCGCGAGGCTGAAGTAAACTTCTTCTCCAATGAAGAACCTCTCATCGAATCCGCCGACCGCATCGAAATGTCTGCGCGTGCTGAAAAGAAAGGCGCCCGCCCCGAGGTTGAGGGCAAAGTACAATGCGCAGAAAGCTTTCGTGAAAATGTCCGCCCACAACGGAATAGTTCCGCCGACAACAACGCGCGCGCCGCCGCCGGTGCAACCTTCTTCGAGCGCGGCGATTGCGCCGGTCACGTGCTTTTCGTTGATGTGCGTGTCGGCGTCTACGAAAAACAAGATGTCTCCGCGCGCATGATGGGCGCCTGCGTTACGCGCAGCTGCAATTTGCCGGCGATTTATTGAAACGACCTTTGCATCCGCCTCCCGCGCGACTTTGGCGGTGGTGTCGGTCGAACCATCATCAACTACGATAATTTCGTATTGTTCGCCACCGCGGATCCGTCCGTTGGCGGATCGATCTTTAGCGGAGTTGTGGATTGCGCGGATTGCTGCGGGAAGCTCCAGCTCCTCGTTGTAAGCCGGAACGATGAATGAGAGCATGAACGACGACACATCGTCGCATATTCTGTATTGAACCGCGACCGCTGGCTGCGCCGACACGGACGACGGCCGCTGCCTAAATCGTCTCAGGATGGTGCCAGCGCTTCGCGCCATTGAGCGCTGTCACGATGTTCATTTAGAGTCCGTGAATTTGACTCCAGCCTTTTGTACTTCGCGGTAAGGCAAAAGCCAGATGAGCGATTCATCGTGAAGATCGACAACTTGAATCCGATTACCCCAGGGATCGCGAAAGTCGCAGCGAAACGGCGGCTCCAGTTTTAATTTGTATTTGCCGGTTAATTTCTTCCGGACTTCTTCTATCTGTTTTTGGTCGCGCACCATGATTCCGAAATGGCGCGTGTCGGCCGGTTGCAATTTGTCGACTTCGAAGATGGCAAGGAATTGGTGTTCGCCGAGTTTGAAGAAGGCATCGCCCTCTCCGCCGTCGAGTTTTTCAAGATTGAAAACGTCCTGATAAAACGCGACCGCTTTCTTGATGTCATCGACCTCGATCGCGACGTGATTGCATCCGTAAACTTGCACGCTCATTTTCGTAGTCGCTCCAAAGCCTTAATCATGTCCGCGTTCCGGAGACGGATCTCTTTCCGGTGCACGGTGGCCAGTTCTTCGATCAGCTTCTCGCCCTTGGCGGTCAGTTGAACGTGGCGCCGGCGCCGGTCGGTCTCGCCGGCTTCGCGGGTAACAAGTTTCCTCTCCATCAAACGATCGACAATATTGACGGCAGAGTGATGTTTTACCTGAAGCCGCTCGCTTAACTGTGAGATAGTAAGTCCGCCGACTAACGTAAACGCCTTGACGGCCAGGAGCGCCTCATACTGCTCGAGGCTGAGATCTCCGTTCGCCCGCAGAAAATCTTTGCTGAAACGGAGAAACTTCCGAAGCAGATAACGAAACTCCGCAAGCGCCTCGTAGTCGTGGGAATCAAGTCGTGACATGCAACTCCTTGTCAGATTCCGCCTTATTAAATATCGATCGTCGATGCATTGGCATGCCGGCTGCTAATCCTGCTAATCCTTCTCTATATATATGAATACGTTCAGGGCAAAGTCGCACAAAGGATTCACGCTGGTGGAAATCATGATCGTGGTTGCGATCATCGCGTTACTCGCGGCCATCGCAGTACCTGGATTTCTCCGGGCCCGCAAACGCTCGCAAGCCAGCCGGATTCTGAACGATCTGCGAATGATCGACTCAGCGGTTGACCAGTACGCGATCGAGACCAACCGGACCACCGGAGCCACCGTCGCCGTCACCGATTGGACGAACTACCTGAAGAAGGGTTCGCTGCTTTACAACAGCGGCAACAGTTTATTGGGGAGTCCTTATGGAGCCCAAGTGGTTGATACCATTCCAACGGTGCCTCCAAACGACTACGCCACGTTGTCGGATGTAGCTGGCGTGGGCTTTTGGTCGCCTTACGGTCCCTAGTTAGAGCTTTGGCTCTTATGCGAAGGCGTCCTCTTCCTAAGCGAAGAGGGCGCTTCTGCATTTTACCGGGATCAGTCTTCCGATGCTGGCGTTGACATCTCCATTCGCCAGACCTGTGATCGACAAGCCGAGAGCGGAAGGAGATTACAGGCAAACGTCCGCTCCGCTCTTTCGCCGCCTCAATCTGGCGCAATTTCTCTGTGCCGACTGGTTTCGCTGCCTTTTCCTCGGGCTGATAGGATTCATCGTTCGTTTGCCCGCGCTGCAAGGGCAGCGGATTTGGGACGATCAGTATCTCGTTCGTGACAATCCATTCATAAAGAGTCCGCTCCTGATTCTGGAGTCATTTCGCCACTACTTATTCTTGGATTCCTACTCATCCCATTACCGGCCAGTGCAAAATATCTCGTATTTCCTCGACTATTTGTTTTGGAACACGAACGAGTTCGGCTTTCATCTCACCAATGTGCTTCTGCACATCAGTAGCGGCATTCTGCTCTACTTTCTTTTACGACAACTCATTCTCTCCTTTCGTGTCCGCTGGGTACCACAAACAGTTCGGCAAAGGGCGCTCGAACGGATCCCGTGGATCTCTCACACCGCTTTCTTGATCGCATTGCTCTGGACGGTACATCCTGTTCACAGTGCGGCGATTGATTACATTTCGGGCCGCGCAGACAGTCTCGCATTTCTATTTGCCAGTGCCGGATGGCTTCTCTTTCTGCGGGCAAATCGAACAACCAATCGAGTCGGTCGCGTTCCAATTTATTTCTTAGCGGCAGCTTTGGGCCTGCTCGCGCTCTGCTCGCGCGAAATTGCGATCATCTGGGTTGTCATTTTCGTCGCTCATCTCCTTTTTGTTGAGCGACAAATCCGACCTCGCACGCGCATCAGGGCATTAGTGTGCTGTCTTGGCCTCGTTTTGATGTACGCTGGCCTTCGGCACTTACCGGCAGGCAAGCCAACGTTTCCGGCTCCGGAGGTCTTCACGCCACCTGTACGTGCGATCTTAATGGCGCGGGCGCTAGGGGATTATGGCCGACTGATGGTCTGGCCATCCAACTTATACATGGAGCGCAGCGTCGTGCCTAATCCGATTCACTACCAAAATCATCAAACCTGGCGAGGTACGATCGGCACAGAATACTTGTCGATTCTCGGATTGGCGGTCCTTGCCATGTTACTCTTTGGCAGCATCAAAAAAGATCGCTGGCAGGTGATGCGCATCTTTGGCGCAGTCTGGTTTATTGCCGCGTATCTTCCGATCTCTAACATCATACAACTCAATGCCACTGCAGCAGAACATTGGTTGTATCTGCCCAGTGTGGGTCTGCTCATTTTTGGCGCTGGTTTTTTATTTCAGCTGCCGGTCCGCTTCCGTCGCTTAGTCATAACCTTCGCGGCATTGGCTGTTCTTGCCCTCGGCTCTCGCAGCTTTATCCGAAGCAGCGATTGGGTGAATGCGGAGACGTTTTACAAGCGCACTTTCGAGGCAGGAAGTAGAAGCGCGAGAGTCGCCGTCAACCTTGGCCAAGTTTACTCCGCCCGCGGCGCCTATGCTGAAGCTGAGCAGATATTTCGCTCGGTGCTCGAGCAGAACCCCGATTATCCGGTGGCGCAAAATAACCTGGCCAGTGTTCTTGCTCGCCAAGGAAAAAACAAGGAGTCGGAAGCACTGTTTGCGGTGATCGAGAAAAATTCGAAAAGAACCCGCCAGGAATATCCTCGAACCTGGATAGGGGCTCTAAACCTGGCTGGTGTTCGACACAATGCCCACAACGATGATTCTGCTCTAGCAATTCTCGAGAAAGCGCAAAACGATTACCCAGAGGTTTGGGAGCTGACCGGCTTGAAGTCCGAAATCGTGCGTGAAAGGCAGGGGCCCAAAGCGGCCTTGTATCTTGTTGAAGATTTTGCACGGGCAAATTGGTGGCATCACGGGGCGCAGGTCGCACTTGGACGCTTGTACGTTCAAAGCGGAGACGCAGAGCGTGCCGACGCAGCCTTGCGCCTCGCAAGTGGTCTCGATGTGCACGATACAGAGGCACTGCGGCTGATGGTCGAGATGCGGGTGCGCGCGAACAAGCTCAATGACGCGTTTCGAATTCAGCAGCGTGTCGTAGCACGGCAGCCGGATCAACCTAGTCAATACGTTCTCCTTTCGGACATCTTGGAAAAAATGGGGCGCAATGTCGAGGCACGTGCCGAACTGGCCAAAGCTTCTTACCTAAAGTCACTGGTGCAGAATCAAACAAGCGCCAACTGAGACGCCTGCCCTGACCCTCGTTGCACGTCTTTTATAAGGACCTACGCGTGGAAGACACTCTGCTTTTGTAATTTTGGTGTTTCTGAAAGAACACGTGGCTGACCTTGGATCATTGGCAATTCGGCTCTGCGCGGGCAAGATATCGCCGTGCGCATGTACCGCGATAAAGATATCGATCTTGCCTGGCTAAAAGGAAAAACCTGCGCTGTTATTGGCTTTGGCGCACAAGGACACGCACATGCGCTCAACCTGCGCGATAGCGGGATGAAGGTCGTCGTCGGCCTCTATCGCGGAAGTAAATCGCGCGCTCGTGCGAGACGAAATCGTCTCAAAGTTTTCGAGACACCCGACGCGGTGCGGCGCGGCGACATCATCTTTCTCGCGCTGCCCGACACAAAGATGCCCGCCGTCTATAAAAAAGAAGTCGCGCCGAATTTGCGAGCGGGCCAAACGCTTCTCTTCGCCCACGGCTTTGCGACTTATTATCGAACGATCGTTCCGCGAAAAGATGTCGATGTTGTGATGGTCGCTCCGAAGGGACTCGGGCCGATGGTGCGCAGCGAATTCGTCAACGGTCGCGGAGTGCCTGGATTAATCGCCGTCCACCAGAACCGAAGTGGCCGGGCTAAGCGGACCGCGCTGGCTTGGGCGAAGGGGATCGGTTGTGCCCGGGCTGGCGTAATTGAAACCACGTTTCGTGATGAAACGGAAACGGATTTATTCGGCGAACAAGCCGTGCTTTGCGGAGGAACCAGCGCGCTCATTCGCGCCGGGTTCGATACGCTGGTGAAAGCGGGTTATCCGCCCGAGCTGGCGTATTTCGAATGTGTCCATGAGCTCAAATTTATTGTCGATCTAATTCACGAAGCCGGAATACGCGGAATGCGGGCACTGATCTCGGATACCGCCAAGTGGGGCGAATTGACCGTGGGTCCGCGAATCATCGACGCGCGAGTTCAGAAGGAGATGCGAGCGGTTTTACGCGATATCCGTTCCGGAAAGTTTGCCCGTGAATTCATCCACGAAATGAAGTCCGGGCGAAAGCGGTATCAAAAACTGCGTAACGCCGCGGATGGCCATCGCATCGAAAAAGTAGGGCGCGGCCTGCGCGCGCTTATGACTTGGAAATAATCCTGCGTGCCGGCGTGAGGGCGCCGGAAACGAATTCCAGCGAAAATTACTTCGCTAAAATCAATCGTTTGTCGCCGCGTGGCCGCCGATGCGGTCGAGCTGATATGCTGTGGTCGGGATTACGCTGAGCCTGTCGCAGGATTGGCGAACGGCTGAGCCTGTGATTAAAGCGACGCACCTCTTACTTTTCAGAACAGTTTGCTGTTTTGAGGTTGCGACGCTTTTGCTCGGAGCAGCAAAAGCCGATGCGCAAAACGCGACTGAAATCGCGACCGTTGCGCATCGAACCGACCAACCACACAAGCCACATGGCTTTGTTACAGTTGTCATACCGAAGGGTGAGCCTTTTTGATGCCAATGGCAAGGGAAAACGCGACGCATCACCCGCGTCATTCCTGCCGCAAAAAGTGCTCGAGGCGAAGACGATCGAGTCGTTCGCGAGCTTCGTCGGAGCGGGTTCCGCCAGCAGCCGCAAGTTTCTCGTAAACGGCGGCAGCCGATTCCCATTTTGCATCCGCTTCTAACAACTGGCCGGCGTTAAATCCTGCTTTGTAAAACCAAAAAAATTCGTGTGGCCGGTCCGGTCGGATTCCTTCGTCGAGAACAGTATAAAAACTGGCGAGCGCGGCCGCGCGATCAGCTTTTTTTTCCAAACAGAGACCTCTCTTGAATAGCGCCTGGTTCCGCCAATGCGCCGGCGCATCTCGGTCGGCCGTCAGCTTGTCGTACGCTTCAATCGCGTGCTGATAGTTTTGGGGGTCGGTCGCCGCCATCTCAAAGAAGATGTCGCCCTTTCCACAAATCGCTTCGCGTTTTTCCGCGGGGCGAGCTCCACCGTTCAGGACTTCATCGTAGAGAACGAGAGCGTCTTGCGGTTTACCCAGTTTACGTTCGATCACCGCTTGCTCGTTGCGCGCGGCCCATTTCAATTCACCATTGAGTTGCACGACGCGATCGAAGAGGACAATGGCGCGATCGAGCGATTGACCAGCCATGCTCGCCATCGCCGCCTCGCCTGCAAAAAACAGCGCCCGGTCACTCAACGGCCCGGCGGAATTTTGCTCGGCCAGCAGTTCGAACTGCGTTTCCGCGTTCGCGAAATCCTCCGCGCGATAATACATCTCGCCCAGTTTCATTCGCACCGACGCCACCAAACCGGATGATTCGTGCTCCTGGATAAACTTTTTCGCCAGTGCGATCACCTTGCTCTCACCGCCCGAGGTCGCATCTTCCAGCCAAATCGCGAGGTAATCGGCGCGTTCTTGCGCGGTGGGTGTTGGCTTTGATTCAGCAGCGCGGGCTAGATTTTTGCGCCCTTCATCGAGTCGTGGCGGAGTTGCATGAAATGCCAATTCTGCCAATGCCACCCATGCTTCGGCCGCTCGTTCGGCTCCAGGAAACTCGCGCAGAAAATTGCGCAGTGAATCCGAGGCGCGCGGATCCCCCTTGGCCGCTTCCATTAGGCCTGCTTCCAACCGCAAGTCCGCGCGAGATTTTTCGTCCTTTGTTTTCTTTCCAAATTCTTCGGCATCGTCCAGAAAACGCGCCTCATCGCCTTTTTGCAGCCAGCTGAGCGCGGCATTAAACATGGCCAGCGACGCCAGGGTCGAATCGGAATGTCCGATCTGATCAAAGCCCGCGGTCGCGGCATCGAAATGTTTAGCGCGATATTGGATCTGGGCCGCGAGCAAGTTTACGCGGTCGAGCACGGCTGGCTCGGGACGCAACGTCCGTGCTTCATTCAATTCAGCCAGCGCCTCATCCAAATGGCGCTCCTCCAGTTCCAGTTGGGCAAATTCCAGAAAGGCCGAAGCGAGGACTGGCAACTGCGGATGAGTGCGCCGGAGCGCATTGAAATATTCTAGCGCCCGGTCGCGTCGTCCAAGTCGAAGATCGAATCGCGCCAGATACCATTGCGCAAACGCCCGTCGCGGCTCGGCCGGGTCTCTTGTCCAACGATCCAGTTCAGCGCGCGACGGTTTTCGTTCGGCACGATAAAGCTCGTCCAGTTTCGCGAAAACGCGCGCCAGATCGACATCGGAAGGTCGATGTTCGACAAAATTTTCGAGCGCGTCATCGCCCGTTTCAGGCGTTTTCAATTGCAGATGCGCATCAGCGAGCGCGAAAAGCGTCGCGGTGAGTGTTTCGTGGGTTGCGCCTTCAGGATTTTTTAGGACGGATTCGAAAATCGTGATCGCGCGGTCGGGGCGGTGCAGGGCTACCTCGAGGCGGCCGCGGAGAAAGTGTCGCTCTCTTTTTTCGGAGGTTGTGGACGGTTGCACTTTCTCGAGCAACCGCCGCGCGTTGACGGCATCGGATTTGTCGAGATAAAGCTCGGCCGCGCGCAGCCGCGCTCGGACGCTCCACTTTGGATCGCGAAACAATTCCAAAAAAGTTTGGAGCGCTTCGTCGGTTCGGCCCAGAGCACGCAGCATTTCTGCCGCCCCGATCCGGGCGTCCAGTCGAAAGCTCGAATTGGTGTCGGTTGCGATCTGTCGATAGAGCACCAATGCTTCGGCTTCGCGATGTGTCTTAGCCAGCAATTGCGCGCGCCAAAAATTCGCCGAAGGACTTTGGCGCAATCGCGGGTCTGCCAAAAGATTGAAGGCATCTGCGGTCTGATTGGCTGCGACCATCGCCTCGAGCAGCTTTTCCGCAGCCGCGCGCCAGTCCGGTTCAACCAGGTTCTGCTTAAGCAATCCCTGCAAGCGAACGACTGCGACTTCCGGCACGCCTTCGGTCAGCGGTTTCGACGCTTCGACGAGTTGGGCCGAAAACTGTCCCCGTGCAAAAGGGGCGAGCGCCACGAACAAAGCGAAACTTATGTATCGAACGGGTCTCATCTCTTCTCCAAGAGCGGTCGCAGATATTTGCCCGTGTAACTTTTGGCAAGATCGGCAATCTCTTCAGGCGGGCCCGTTCCAACGACTTCGCCGCCTTGCTCGCCGCCTTCCGGACCAAGATCGACAATCCAGTCCGCGCATTTAATCATCTCCAGATTGTGCTCGATGACGATGAGCGTGTTGCCCGCGTCGCGCAGCTTCATCAGCACCTGGAGCAGTTTTTCGATGTCGGCGAAATGCAATCCGGTTGTTGGTTCGTCCAGAATGTAAACCGTCCGGCCGGTTGCCTTCTTCGCGAGCTCGGTCGCCAGTTTGACCCGTTGCGCTTCTCCGCCGGAAAGCGTCGTTCCAGCCTGGCCGAGCTGCAGGTAACCGAGTCCGACATCGAGTAGCGCATTCAACTTGTCCGAGATGCTCGGCACATTTCGAAAAAATCGAGCGGCTTCATCCACCGTCAGGTCGAGCACGTCGGCGATATTTTTTCCTTTATAAGTAATCTCGAGCGTTTCGCGATTGTAGCGCCGGCCGTGGCAGACTTCGCACTGGACATAAACATCCGGCAAAAAATGCATCTCGATCTTGATCAGGCCGCCGCCCTCGCAATTCTCGCACCGGCCGCCTTTGACGTTGAAGCTGAACCGGCCGGCCCCGTAACCGCGAACGCGGGCTGTCGGTAATTGCGCGAACAATTCGCGAATCGGGCCGAAGGCGCCGGTGTAGGTCACCGGATTGGAGCGGGGCGTCCGCCCAATCGCGCTTTGATCGATCACGATCGCCTTATCGATTTGTTCGGCGCCGCGCAACGCGCGATACGCGCCCGGTTTCTCTTTCGAATTGTAAAAACGCCGGAACAGTACACGCCGCAGAATGTCGTCCACCAGCGTCGACTTACCGCTCCCAGAAACGCCGGTCACACATGTGAAACAACCAAGCGGGAAAGCGACCTCGATGTTCTTCAAATTATTTTCGGCAGCGCCTTTCACAATCAGCCAACCTTCTTCATTCTTGCTCAATTGATTTCGAGCAAAACGTGGTTGAGTCCGGTGTTTCGGAACTGGAATGCGCAATCGGCCCGAGAGGTAATCCGCGGTCAGAGAATTTTTGGCCTCTAGAATGTTTTCCAGTTTTCCCTGCGCCACAATTTCTCCGCCGCGAGGGCCTGCGCCCGGCCCAAGATCGACAATGTGGTCGGCTGCTCGGATTGTTTCTTCGTCGTGCTCGACCACAATGACGGAATTGCCCAGATCGCGCAGCCGCCGCAACGTGCCGAGCAATCGCGCATTGTCGCGCTGATGCAGGCCGATGCTTGGCTCGTCCAAAACATAAAGCACGCCGGCTAACCCGGAGCCGATCTGGGTCGCCAACCGAATCCGTTGCGCTTCGCCGCCGCTGAGCGTCCCGCTTTCGCGATCGAGCGTGAGATAACCGAGGCCGACCTCGACCAGAAATTGCAGGCGCGATTGAATTTCGCGAACCACATCGGTCACGACTTTCTTCTGCGCCGCCGTCAGCTCGAGATTGTCGATGTAACGCGCGGCCGCTTCGGTCGTTTGCTCGCTGAATTTGTGAATGTTCAGCTCGCGTCCTTGTCGATCTTTGATTGTGACCGCGAGAATCTCCGGCTTCAGCCGCGCCCCCCCGCAAGTTTTGCACGGCTCGCGTGCCATGAACGCGCGAATGCGATTTCGCGTAAATTCGCTCTGCGTTTGCTCGTAGAGCCGTTGCATTTGCGGCACTAATCCTTCGAACGGCCGTTTCTTCTCGCCGTTCCCGCCGAAATTCATTTCGATCGGCGTGCCGTTGGTGCCGAAGTAAAGCGCGCTTTTGAATTCGTCGGGCAAATCCGCGAACGGCACATCTTCGTTCACTTGGAAATGTTTTATCAGCGCGCCTTGGAGCTGCCGATAGTAAGCCTGCATCCGTTTCGTCCCGCGTCGCCACGGCGTGATCGCGCCTTCAGCGATCGTTTTTCTTTCGTCCGAAATCATCAACTCCGGATCGATCACCAGTTGCGTTCCCAAACCGTGGCAAGCCGGGCAGGCGCCAAGATGGCTGTTGAACGAAAAATGTTTCGGGGTCAGCTCGCCGAGAGAAAAATCCGAGTCACCCGTGCTGTAGTTTGTTGAATAGCGCAGCTCTTCCCAAGCGTCCGATTCAGCGTTGGACGTTGAACGTTTCTTCTCTCTTAAGATCGACAATTTGTTGCCGCTCCATTTCAGGGCGGTTTCAACGGAATCAGTCAATCGGACGCGGATTCCGTCACGCACGACCAGCCGGTCGACCACCGCTTCGATGGTGTGGCGCTCGCCTTTTTTCAATCTGATCGGGTCCGGTCGATCGAGCTCAACGATTTCGCCATCGATTCGTGCCCGCACGAACCCTTCGCGCTTGAGTTTTTCGACGATATCTCGGAATTCGCCGCTCTGATTTTGTACCAGCGGCGCGAGCACGATGATTTTGCTGTTCGACTCGTAACCGAGGATTTGGTCGACAATCTGCTGCGGCGTTTGTCGATGAACCGGTTTGCCCGTCGCCGGATCGTGGGGCTGACCAACGGCGGAAAAGAGAACGCGGAGGTAATCGTAAATCTCGGTCGTGGTCGCGATTGTCGATCTTGGATTGGCGCCGGCGCTGCGCTGTTCGATCGCGATCGCCGGGGAAAGTCCTTCGATGAAATCTACGTCCGGCTTTTCCATCTGATCGAGAAATTGGCGCGCGTAAGCGGAGAGGCTTTCCACGTAGCGCCGCTGCCCCTCGGCATAGAGCGTGTCGAAAGCGAGCGAGGATTTCCCGGAACCGCTCAGGCCGGTGATCACCACCAGCTTCTCCCGCGGCAGTTCCACGTGGAGGTTTTTCAAATTGTGCTGGCGCGCACCACTGATCTTGATAACTTGCGCAGGCATCGGGACGACAAATCTCGAACCTTTTAGTCAAGCACAGCCGCGCGTTTTCTCCAGCGAAAATCCCGATTTATGAAAGAGACAAATCGCACCCTCTCGCCTGAAGAGTTGGTCCAATTGCAAAAAAAATTCAGCGAAATCAAACATTCCATCAACAACGCGCTCGCCGTCATGATGGCGCTCTCGGAAATGTCGCAACGCCGGCCTGATTACTCCGAAAAACTTGCGACCACGGTGTTGAGCAAGGCGCCCCAGATCGTTTCCAGTTTGCAGGAATTTACCCAGCTCTTAAACGAAAAGACCGGTGTGAAACCAGCAGTCGCGGGCAAAGCGAAGTAGTCGCGCCCGCAACGTCTCGCGCGCATGGACGTGGTGCCGAGCAAACGCATCCTCATCGTCGAAGACGAAAAGGACGTGGTCGATCTTCTCACGCTTAATCTGCGCAAAGCCGGCAGCTTCGTGCTCTCAACCGCAGCTGATGGCGCTGCCGGTCTGGCCAAAGCGCGCGCGGAAAAGCCGGATTTTATCATTCTCGACTTGATGCTGCCGAAAATGCCTGGACTCGAGGTTTGCAAAATTCTGAAAAGCGAACCGGCTACGCGCCATATTCCGATCCTGATGCTGACTGCGAGAGCGGAAGAAATCGATCGAATCGTCGGTTTGGAATTTGGCGCTGACGATTACGTGACGAAACCGTTCAGTCCGCGCGAAGTTGTTTTGCGCATCAAAGCGATCCTGCGCCGTGGCAGTGCCGAAGAAACTGACGATCGCCTGTCGGCCGGGCCGATTACGATTGATCCGGCGCGCCACGAAGTCCTCGTCAACGGCAAGCGTGTCGATCTCACCAGTCTTGAGTTCAAACTGTTGCGCACGCTGATGCAGCGGCGTGGCCGCGTCCAGGAGCGCGACCGTTTGCTCAACGAGGTTTGGGGCTACGAAAGCGTGATCGACACCCGAACTGTCGATACCCACGTGCGGCGCTTGCGCGAAAAGCTCGGAAAAGCCGGAGACATTGTTGAAACGGTCCGCGGTTTCGGTTACCGGCTGCGCGAGAAATAACAGGAATGTCTTGGATTCTGCTCGCGGCGATTGTTGGATCGACAGTTGCAATTGTCTATGTCGCCTGTCGAAAATGGATTTTGCCCTGGCGACATATCGAAAGGCTGGTCAGGGAAATTGGCCGCCGCGAGCAACCGCGAACGTTTCTAATTCAAGGCGGCAAGGAGGCGCAACGCGTCGGCGTTGCGCTGGAAGATATATTTAGGCGCCAGCAGGAACTCAATCGCCAGATCGATGAGCGCGCATCTGGACAGAAAGCGATTTTGTCCGCAATGCAGGATGGTCTGCTGGTCGTCGATGGTCGCCGCCGGCTGGCGCTGTTGAATCGCGCGTTTTGCAACCTGTTTGAGATTGGCGAGGACTCGTTAGGGGCACCGCTTCTCGAAAGCGTGCGCGATCCGGCGGTGGAGCAAATCGTTGGCGAAACATTCCGGCGAGGAGCGCCCATTCAAGGCGAGCTCTCGGTCGGCCGGCGGGAATTTCAAATGACTTCAGTCCCGATGGGAAACGATAATGGCGAGATCACCGGCGCGGTCATTTTGTTTCACGATATCAGTGAATTGAAACGGGTAGATGAGATTCGCCGGGATTTTGTCGCGAACGTTTCGCATGAACTGCGCACACCGCTGTCGATCTTGCGAGGCTACATCGAGACGATGCTGGACGACCCAAAAATGCCGCGTGCGGAATGCGCCCGCATTCTGGAAGTGATGGAGCAGCACTCGAAACGTCTCGGTTTGCTCGCCAACGATCTGCTGACGCTCGCGCAATTGGAATCGCGAAGTTCGACTTTGCAATTGAGCGAGATCGATCTAGCGCAATTCCTTGACGGACTCGCACGCGACTGGAAAAAGAAATTCGCGACCAAGGCGTTGAAGGTCGTGATCGACCTGCCCGCGAACTTTCCGTCGGTTCGCGCGGATGAAACGCGGCTTCGGGAGGTTTTCGACAACCTGCTCGATAATGCGGTGAAGTATTCGACTAAGAATGGCGAGATCCGTCTTGGAGCCGAACGGCGTGGCAGTGAGATTGCGCTTAGCGTCAGCGACAACGGCATCGGGATTAGCAATGAAGATTTGCCGCGGATCTTCGAGAGGTTTTATCGAGCGGACAAAGCGCGCAGCCGCGAGCTCGGCGGCACCGGCCTTGGTCTCTCGATTGTGAAACATATCGCCCAGCTCCACGGAGGAAGCGTAGAGGCCGAAAGCGAACTCGGAAAAGGGGCGACGATTCGCATTTCGCTGCCCGTTGTCACAGAATCGTAACATTAAATCCGTTGCCGCCCACAACTGGGTTTCGCATCGTCGATAGTGTGGAAATTGTCGCCCCGCGCATGTCGATTTTATCGGAAAATGCCGCCCGTCGTCGTCGTCTGACCACCGAATCGGCGATCAAAGCGTTCTTCGGCAGCAACGCGCTGGTCGCGATTGTGGTCCTGGCGTTGATCACGCTTTTCCTTTTTCGCGAGGGCTTTGGATTTTTCGGTCAGAATCTGGCGAACCTTCGGCTCTATCGCCGCGCCGGTTTGGAATACGTCGACGTCATCCGCGCCCAGGCCCAAACGCATGCCGCCCTTTCGCGTCAGCTCGGCGAGATCCGGCTGCAGGAGGCGCGAATGCTTCCGAGCAGCAGCAGTCTCGAAGTATTCGATCAGTTTGCCGCAGCATTTAGCGACAGCGGTGAATTTCTGAATGCGCTCGTTTCGGATGCGAACGATCAGGCACTGGCACTCCGAGAAGCTTTCATCGCCACCGGCGCTCCATCCGCGGTTTCTTCGGCTGAAGGTGAATCGCCAGCGGCAAGCGCGACACCCGGAGATCCACGCGTAGCGATGACTGCACTGCGCTCGGCCGACTACAAATTCCCGACCATCGCGATGACAATGAAAGCGAAGATCGACAATCTACTCGCGACGCCTCCTCTCCTTAGCATGTCAAGAGCGCAGCGATCGTTCGAAAGTTGGAAAAAGAGGACGCGAGATTATCTCGCGCAATTTCCAGTGGTCTCGCAGCGGCTCCGTGAATGGAATCCGGACGAACCGGTGCCTGCTTATCGAGCGGTTACCTCATTCCTTTTTGGTACGAACTGGATCACGGCCAGTTTTTGGCAGGATTGGTACGGAATCATTCCGTTGCTGGTGGGCTCGATCATGGTTGCAGCGGTTGCGTTAATGCTTGCGGTCCCACTCGGAGTTTGTTCCGCGATTTATGTGAGTGAAGTAGCCGCTCGTGGTGAAAAAAGTCTGATTAAACCGTACATTGAATTCATCTCCGCGATTCCGTCGGTCGTGCTCGGTTTTTTTGGGATCGCGGTTGTCGGTCAAGCCGTCCGCGCCTTGTCGCAAATGCCGTTCATGAAATGGGTGCCGTTCTTTCCAATCAGCGAACGTCTGAATGTTTTTACCGCCGGTTCTTTGCTCGCGCTCATGGCGGTGCCGACCATATTTACTTTAGCGGAAGACGCGCTCCGCAACGTTCCGCGCGGATTCAAAGAAGCTTCCTACGCGCTGGGCGCTAATCGACTGCAAACGATCGCGCGCGTGCTGGTACCGGCATCGCTTTCGGGAATTATTTCGGCGGTGTTGCTTGGCCTGGGTCGCGTCATTGGCGAGACGATGGTGGTTTTGCTTTGCGCTGGAAATCGGATCGCGATTCCGGATTTCACCCAGGGCCTCGGCGCTTTTTTCCAACCGGTGCACACCATGACCGGTATCATCGCGCAGGAAATGGGCGAGGTCGTCCGGGGTAGCATTCATTACCGGGCGCTGTTCATGGTCGGGCTCGTCCTTTTTGCGCTGACTCTGGGAATCAACTATCTCGCGCAGCGATTGGTTGCGCGTTACCGGATGAGCATCGGCTGACATGATTGCCACACCCTCAAATCGACGCCGCACTCGCTTGCTGGAGGGCCTTCTTTTCTGGGCCTTTCGAATCGGGACCTATTTCGTGTTGCTCTGCGCGACTTACATCTTTCTCGATATCGGAATCAAGGGCGGCCGCACCGTTTTCACGCGAACGGCGCCGTTCGTTAACCTGAAATTCTTAAGTGAACCGCCGCAAACGCTCTACGTTTTCGATTACCAAGGAAAAAAAATGGAACTGAGCGATCGCGAATTCCGCGATTGGAAGACGACGCACAAAGAAGATGTCGATGTAACGAGCATCTCATATTCCGCCGGCGGAATCTGGCCGTGCATCGTCGGCACTGCATTGCTGGTGATTGGGTCGATGACGCTGGCGCTTTTCATCGGGATCAGCTGCGCGATTTATCTGAGTGAGTACAGCCGCGACGGCCGTTTCATTCGACTGATTCGCGTCGCGATCCTCAATCTGGCTGGGGTGCCATCCATCGTGTTCGGGCTCTTCGGCTTCGGATTGTTCGTGATCTTCTTTGGCTGGAATGTGTCGTTGCTTTCGGGCTGGTTCACGCTTGGGCTGATGGTTCTGCCGGCGATCATCACCGCGAGCGAAGAGTCGTTGCGCGCGGTGCCGCAGGGATTGCGGGAAGGCTCGCTCGCGCTCGGCGCTACCAAATGGCAGACGATCCGCAAAAATGTTTTGCCTTACGCGCTCCCTGGAATTTTGACGTCATCGATCCTCGGAATCGCGCGTGTCGCGGGCGAGACCGCTCCGATCATGTTCACCGCGGCGTATGCGATGCGCGATGAAATGCCGTGGCAGGTCAGCCACTGGACCAATTTCTTTTTCCAAGGCGTAATGGCGCTGCCTTATCACATTTACGTGGTCAGTTCGAAGATCCCGCAGAACGAATACACCGAACGCGTTCAATACGGGACCGCTTTCGTCTTCCTCGTCGTCGTGATGCTGATCGCTTTAACTTCCATCTTGCTGAGAGAGAAACAACGGAGACGCTTATCATGGTAAGCTTACTTGAAATGCCACAGACGCTGCCCCAACAACTCCCGCGCCAGAATGATCGCCGGGCCGATGAGACGGACGGCGCCGAGATCATGATCGACGTGCGCGATCTCGATTTCGCTTACGGCGGGAACAAAGTGCTGCACAATGTTACTCTCGACATTCCGGCGCAGGCAGTAACGGCGTTTATCGGACCATCCGGTTGTGGCAAGACGACTTTATTGCGCTGCATCAATCGAATGAACGACCTGATCGAGGGTGCGCGGATTACCCAGGGCGCAATTCATCTTGGCGGAATCGATATCAACGCGCCGGAGGTGGATGTGGTCGATCTTCGCCGGCGAGTCGGAATGGTCTTTCAAAAATCGAACCCGTTCCCGAAATCAATTTACGAAAATATTTCCTACGGTCTGCGCATCGCTGGAATCAATAAGCGATCGCAGATCGACGAAGCGGTCGAAAAGAGCTTACGTGGCGCCGCGCTCTGGGATGAGGTAAAAGGCAGGCTAAATGAAGGCGCCCTTGGTTTGTCCGGTGGTCAGCAACAGCGGCTTTGCATCGCGCGCGCGCTCGCGGTGGAGCCGGACGTCATTCTGATGGACGAGCCCTGTTCGGCGCTCGATCCGATCGCGACGGCAAAGATCGAGGAATTGATTCACGAACTGAAAACGCAATACACCATCGCAATTGTCACCCACAACATGCAACAGGCCGGGCGCGTTTCCGATCACACCGGCTTCTTTTATCTCGGCAAACTGATCGAGTTTGGGCCGACGACGAAGATTTTCACCAATCCGGGCGAACGTCGGACGGAAGATTACATTACCGGGCGTTTCGGCTAATCGACATGACTCCTCCGAAACATATTCTGGGAACGTTTGATGAAGCGCTTAGCTCGTTGCGCAACAACGTCCTGATGATGGCCGGCCTGGCCGAGCGCACCCTCGATCGGGCGATCAAAGGATTACTGCAACGCGACGACAATCTTTGCACTACCGCGATCGCCGACGACGAGGAGATCGACCAACTCGAAAAGCAAATCGACAAGGACGGCATCGACGTGCTGTTGCGATTTCAACCCGTCGCCTCCGATCTGCGTCGCGTCGTCGCAGCCATGAAACTCTCGCCCAACATCGAGCGCATCGCCGATCAGGCCACGAACATTGCTCGCCGCGCGCGAAAACTAAATCGACATCCGCCGCTTCCGGAAGTCGAAATCATTGTTCCGATCCAGGCTCACGCCATGGCAATGTTTAAAGACAGTATCGACGCGTTTTCCCGCGAAGATGTCGATCTTGGCCGTGCCGTCGTCGGCCGTGATAAGGAGCTCGACTACATGAACAAGATGGCCAACCGCCGTCTGACCGAACGCATGGCGCAGGATCCGAAGCAGCTACGCGGTTATCTCAACTTGATTTTTATTTCTCGCTGTCTGGAGCGCGTCGGCGATCACGCTACCAACATCGCGGAGGACGCCGTTTACGCGGCCGCGGCCGAAGACATCCGACACCAAACCGCGGGCGCAACTTAAGGCGTCGCGCCTTGTCATGCGCCGCTGATTGTCGATCTTGCAAATATGCCGCAAGCGCAATCCAGGGTCGAAATGGAAGAAAACAGACCGATTCTGCCGGTAACCGGCGAGCAATCGGCGCATGAGCGCTTTGGCGATCCGAAGAATTTCATCAACCGCGAGCTAAGCTGGCTCGAGTTCAATCGTCGTGTTCTCGAGGAAGCGCAGGACCCGACCCAACCGCTGATCGAGCGGGTGAAATTTCTGTGCATTTTCGGTTCGAACCTTGACGAGTTTTTCGAGATCCGCGTCGCCGGCATCAAACAGCAAATTGAAAGCGAAACGAGCGATGTTGCCGCGGACGGCTTGAGTCCGACCGAGACGTTTAATCAAATTCAACGCGTCGCCCACGAACTGGTCGCGACCGAGTACGAGCTTTGGCATAAAGAGTTGCTTCCGCAGCTGGCGAAAAACGGGATTCGCGTTCGCAATGTTTCGGAACTAAACACGAAACGCGCGGCCTGGGCCCGGAAATACTTTCAGGAGGAAGTTCTTCCGATGCTGACGCCGTTGGCGGTGGATGCGAGTCACCCGTTTCCGGATTTGCTGAACAAAAGCCACAATCTGCTCGTGCGCGCAAAGGCGCAGCGCGGGGGCGAACCTTTGCTGGCGATCGTGCAGGTGCCGCGCGTGGTTCCGCGGCTCATTTTGATGCCGCGCGGCAAGGGCGAAGACGAAGCGTGGGAATACATCTATCTCGCCTCCCTCATCAAGCAGCACATCGCCGAATTGTTCCCTGGCTTGATTCTCGACGAGGTGCACGCCTTTCGCGTTACCCGCAACAGCGATCTCTACATCGACGAAGAAGAAGCAGAGAACCTTCTTCGAACAATCGAACAGGAGCTGCGGCGTTCCAGTCGTGGCGACGCAGTCCGTTTGGAAGTGGAGCCCGATTGCCCGAAAGATTTCATCGAGCTACTGACCGGCTATTTCGATCTGACCGAAGCCGACGTCTACAAACTGAATGGCCCGCTTTCGATGACGCATGTGACTCCGCTGCTGACAAACGATGCTTTCGCGCAATTGAAAGACCGTCCGTTTCAACCTGGACGCGATCCTGCGTTGCCGCCACACGCCGACATGTTCGAAGTGATGCGCCGTCAGGACGTGCTCTTGCATCATCCCTACGACGGCTTTGAACCGATTGTCGATCTTGTCGAAGAAGCTGCGCGCGATCCGCAAGTGCTTGCGATTAAGATCACGCTTTATCGCACTAGCGGTGACTCGCCGATCGTCGAAGCGCTGATTGACGCGGCCACTGCCGGCAAACAAGTCACGGCGATTGTGGAACTGCGCGCGCGTTTCGACGAAGCGGCCAATATTCAATGGGCGCGGCGGCTTGAGGAAGCGGGCGCCCACGTCATTTACGGCGTGGTCGGATTAAAAACGCATTGCAAGGCACTGCTAATCGTCCGGCGCGACGCTGACCAACTCCGGCGTTACGTGCACCTGGGGACAGGCAATTACCACCAACGCACCGCGCGCACCTACACCGACTTCGGTTTGTTGACCAGCAACCCGCAGTTGACCGAGGAAGTCGCGATCGTTTTCAACACGCTGACCGGGCTGGCCGGTTATCCGGGCCTGAAAAAACTGATGGTGGCGCCGTTCGACATGAAGAAACGGCTCATCGGCCTGATCGAACGCGAACGCGACCACGCGCGCGCGGGCAGACCGGCCCGAATCATCGCCAAACTCAATTCGCTGGTCGATCAAGAGATCATCGAGACACTCTATGAAGCCTCCTCCGCGGAAGTGACGATCGATTTGATCGTGCGCGGCATCTGTTGTTTGCGGCCGAAGGTTCCCGGTCTGAGCGAATACATTCGCGTCATCAGCATTGTCGGCCGGTTTCTTGAGCACAGCCGGATCTACTACTTTGAAAACGGCGGCCAGGCCGAACTGTTTCTCTCCAGCGCTGATTGGATGCCGAGAAACTTTCTCCACCGCGTCGAAGTCGCGTTTCCAATCGAGACTCCGCCGTTGCGCGATCATATTATCCATGAGGTGCTTCCCCGATTTCTGAACGACCGCGTCAAAGCACGGGAGCTGCAACCGGACGGGAGCTATCGGCGTTTGAAACCGGAGGGCCCGGAGCCTCGCTCGCAGGCACAATGGCATTTTCGCGAAGTTACCCGCGAGCGGGCGAAGAAACTCGGTCGCAAGAAATCCCCGCCGGCGGATAAATTGATTCCGATCACGGTTGCGCCGCCGCCGCCAAAGGAATCATGAGGAAAAGAATCCTGGTCATCGATATCGGGGGCACGCACGTGAAGCTGATGATTTCACGCGCGAAAAAACGAAAATTCAAATCCGGACCCAAGATGACACCGCGCGAGATGGTCGGGCAGATCAAGTCGGAGCTGAAAGGTTGGAAGTACGATGCGATCTCGATTGGGTTTCCGTCGCCGGTGCGTGACGGCCGAATTCTGGATGAGCCCAAGCATCTTGGTAAAGGCTGGGTCCGATTCGACTTCGAGAAAGCACTTGGCAAACCGGTCCGAATCGTGAACGACGCCGCGTTGCAGGCACTGGGCAGTTACCATGGCGGACGGATGCTTTTTCTCGGCCTCGGCACCGGCCTCGGCTCGACCCTTGTTTTGCGCGACATGGTTCTGCCACTCGAACTAGGCGATCTGCCGTATTGCGACGACCGAATTGTCGAAGATTTTTTGGGCAAGCCTGGAATCGCCGAGCTCGGCGAGAAAGAATGGGAGCGCCTAGTGATGGGCGCGGTAGCTCAACTGAAAAAATCATTTATCGCTGACTACATCGTGCTCGGCGGCGGTAATACGAAGAAACTGAGCGTCCTACCGAAAGGCGCTGAACAAGGACATAATCGCAACGCGTACCTCGGCGGCGTCCGCCTCTGGCAAACCGATCCGCACACACGCCGGCCGAAGTGGCGCGTGCTCTGAGCGTAGAACCGAAGATTAAGATTAAGATCAAGAGGAAGAGCGACGATCGACATGGAACTTTATTTTCTCAGACACGGCGAGGCCGATTGGCCGGACTGGGAAAAATCCGATGACGAGCGGCCGCTGACGAAGCGCGGCAAAAAGGAAATGCACGAAGTGGCGGCATTTCTGAAACGTATCAAAGCGCGGCCGGACCTGATCGTGACCAGCCCGCTGCCGCGCGCGTCGCAAACCGCGGAAATTGCGGCTGAGCATCTGGAAGTAAAATGCAGGGAAGACAAACTGCTTGCGCCCGGATTTGGTCGCCGCGAGCTGGAACGGTTGCTGAAAAAATATCCGGAGGAGAGCTTGATGGTTGTGGGTCACGAGCCCGATTTTACTCACACGATTTCGCAATTGACCGGCGCGTCGCTTAAACTTTCAAAAGCCGGCGTCGCTTTACTGGAACTCGATCGGTCGTGGCGAAACGGCCGTCTCCTTTGGCTGTTTCCGCCAAAGTTTTCCCGGAGGTCTAAGTAACGAGCTCTTCGGCGAGCGACGGCGAGTTTTCTTTCTTCCATTCCTCGAGCCAGCCGCCAACTCGAGCTCCGAAATCACGTGGACGTTCGGAGAAAAAATGCTCCGCCAATTCTGCGGCGCCACGTTGCAAGTCACCCTGGCTCACTTCAATTACAGCCAGCAGTTTGTGTCCTTCGCGTTGCCATCCCGACCTCTGATCCTCGCGCCGAAGTCGCTCGCCTAGAAAACTCAAGTCGTGCGCTCGACCGAGCAAATCGTTGAGAGAATGCAGGTCGTCACTCAAGTTCTTGAGGACGACGGGATTGATCGGGCGCAGAATACGCAGTTGATACCAAAGGGTCTTCGCCTTGGTGCGGAATTGATGAAAACTCTTGGCCGTAGGATTGGTCTCCGCATTGCGGAGTGCACGACGCGCGCGTTTGTAAGCGCCTTGAACGGCCCGACGAAGCTGCTTGTAACTAAACTGATCAAGCGTCCAACAATCTACGACTCCGTGGGCTCGCTCGAGCATCGGGACAGCTTGCTTCTGCCACTCGGCAAACGCGGCCATGAAGTTTTCCAACTCTAACATCAACATTGCTTCCAATCGTTCGTAATGAGCGCGACCGCGCCGTTGCGTAATGCCTTGAAGTTGCTGCACAGTTTGCAGGCGCACTTCGGCATCGCGAATTTCCGAAGTCAATCGACTGACATTGCGCAGCAAACGGTCTTGTTGCCTGAACAAGCCGCGGCCGATCTCTTTGCGCACTAGCCGGAGTGCGCCCCGTGCCTTTTTCAAATGTTTGCGCATTTCATGGACCGGCGTGTCGTCAGTCTTCTTTTCGCCGGTTGCGATCGCGATCGCGCCCTCGATCTGTTTACGGCAAATCCGGCGAAGATTATCGCCGAGCGTTTCGTCATGTCGCAATTCGTAGCTCATCCTATTCGCGGGCCAATCTCACATTGCTGTATCGCTTTTCACCGGTGATTTCGCGTCCAAACCAACGCGGCGGTTTAAATCGGCGGCAGCTTGCGTGGTTTGGAAATTCCACTTCCGCCACCACCAAACCATGGTTGCGACCGTGATAGATGTCGACTTCGATCTTGAGATTTTTCCAAGGAATTTCATAGCGGGTTTTGCGCAAACGTCGGCCCTTCGTCGCCGACCATAACATGCCGAATTGCTTGGGACTCAGCCGGATTTCGCGTTCTTCGCGCGATGAGCCGCGGCCGACCTTGAATGTGAGAGAAGCCACTTTGCCTCTTTTCCGCAAACGAACATGTCGGCCGCGGGGTTCGTTCGCGAGATAACCTTGCGCAATCGGGAAGTGGCGTGAACGCAGAATCTCGACCGGCAGCCGCTTGATCAAAAATTTGCGCTCAATCTCACGAGTTGTTTTGTGTTTCATTCCGTTTCGAGATAGTGCCAACTTTATTTGAGTGAAAACGATCGTGCTTGCAATCACTGCGACATTTTTCTTTGCCGGCTGTGGATGGTTCGGTTCGCCAGAGCTTTACAAGTCGGAATCTGGCCGGACAACTTATCGCGCTGCGAACGAAAGTCCGACCGAGTACCCGGCAGTGACGCCGGCGCCGAAAAAAATCCCAGGCGAATCGCGATAGCGACAGAACGCAAGTCTGCGTTCTTGATTAGGATATCGAAGCAACCCAAAAAAAGTTCGAATAATATAGTTGACTGGTCAGTCTACAGATGTAAAGGTCGTATTATGCCAAGAGTAAGCGACATGAAGGAGCGGCTGACCGACGCGGCGTTGGATTTGATTTGGCACAACAGCTATGGCACCACGTCCGTCGACGCAATCTGCGAACGGGCCGGCGCAAAAAAGGGAAGCTTTTATTATTTCTTCAAGTCGAAGTCCGAGCTAACGGCCGCGGCATTGGAGGCAGAATGGAACAAGAGCAGGGCCAACATGGACGCTCTTTTTTCTCCAACAGTTCCACCTCTCGAGCGGTTCGATCGCTACTTCGATTATGTGCACGACCGTCTGGCCGAACTGCAAAAGGCGTGCGGCTCTATCCTAGGGTGTCCGCTGTTGACTATCGGCAGCGAAGTCGGCACACAAGACCAAGCCGTGCGCGCTACCGTCGACCGCATCTGGGATCGGAAGATCCAATATTTCGAGTCCGCTATTCGGGATGCGCATGCGCAGGGGTTGATCGTGGCGCCGGACCCCGAAGCGAAGGCGAGGGCACTCTTTGCCTGTTATCACGGCACGCTCGCCCAGGCCCGAATTCAAAACGACGTCGAGCTGATCCGCGATTTCAAGCAGGTGGCAAGGGATGTTTTGGGCGTGAAACACTCCGCTGCTCTATCCGCATGATGGCCTCTTTTTTTTGTCAATTCTATAGACGACTAGTCAAATATAAACCCACAGAAACCGGAAAAAACTCAACCCTATGAAAACTGACCAGCAATCAGACGCAGCAGTTTTCCTCCAGACGGTTTCGGTCGCCATCGCGCAGCTGAAACAGCAGTTACAACGCGATTACGAGCAAGCTTACCCCGACTTGCGCGAAATCGTTCACCTCGTCCTCGATGAGGAAGAAACAAAAGCGTGGGAGCTCTCAATGTTCCCGCATTTGCTACTTCCTGATCTGGTCGAAGCGCACGTCGAAAAGCTCAATCTTCAACCAGCGGAAACGAAGCATGAAAATGTCTTCGCGCCGCAGCACTTCAACGAAATGCCGACGTATCAGGCGGCTCACGCTTTATGCGGATAGGAACTCGAAGAATGAAATGTGGATGGCCGAGGTGGGTTCTATCTCCGAAGAGGGAGTCGCAATCACCCCTTTTGCCCGAGGGCAACATCCCCATGGCGGGCAGATAATGGAGGCGGCAAGTTATCACGCGGCATGAATTAAAGAATTTTTGAAAACCAAAAAATGAAAGGAACAAAATGAAAGATGGAAAACTAAACGGAAAAGTTGCAGTCGTAACGGGCGCGTCGAAAGGAATCGGCGCCGGAATCGCGAAAGAATTTGCCGCTGAAGGCGCGTCCGTGGTCGTTAACTACGCGTCGTCAAAGTCCGATGCGGACAAAGTTGTCGATGAAATCACAAAACGCGGCGGAAAAGCTGTCGCGGTCCAGGGCAACGTCGCGAAGAAAGCAGAAATTGAGCGGCTCTTTGCGGGTGCGAAGAAATCGTTCGGCAAGATCGACATCCTGGTCAACAACGCGGGGGTCTACGATTTCAAACCTCTCGAAGAAATAACCGAAGAAGAATTTCATCGAGAATTTAACACGAATGTTCTAGGTATGATGCTGGCGACGCAGGAGGGGCTGAAGCACTTTGGTCCGGAAGGCGGCAGCGTGATCAATATCGGTTCGCTTGCCAGCTCTCTGACTCCGCCGACTGGCGTGGTTTACAACGCCACCAAGGGCGCAGTGGACGCCATCACGCGAACCCTGGCGAAGGAACTTGGCCCGCGGAAAATCCGCGTGAACTCAATCAATCCGGGCATGGTGGTAACGGAAGGAGCCGTAGCCGGCGGCTACACCGAAGGTGACATGCGGAAAATGTTTGAATCGCAGACGCCACTTGGTCGCGTCGGCCAGACAGACGACATCACGCCGGCCGCGGTTTTCTTCGCTTCGGACGACTCCAAATGGATCACCGGAGAAACACTTCGCATTGCAGGCGGACTTCGTTAGGCAGATGGGAAAATGAATTCAAAACAACAACACAGAAGGAAGTCAAAATCATGAAAACTAAATTCTATTGGGTCGCGCTCCTCGCGAGCGCGGCTTTGATCGCGCAAGCACAGGCTGGCGGTCATCACGGCGGCGGCGGCGGCGGCGGCGGCGGAGGAGGACATTTCGCCGCGGCTGGTCCAGGTCCCGCACGAAGTGGCGGCGGCGGTCCATCATTCGGTTCGATGCCATCACGAAGTTTCGGCGGCGGACGAATGATTGATTCGGGTCAACGCTTCTCATCGGTTGGGATGCGTTCGCCGAGATCGATGGAGTTCCGTCCGCAGTACGTCCATTCGAATGCGGTCAGGTCGATCGATTCGGGTCGGTTCGCGCGCGGAAATATCAATCGCGGCGATCGTATTGCCCGATCCTCGAGTGGAGGAAATCGTGCGATCACTGATCCGCGCCGCGGCGGAACTGGCGCAGGCCAAGTCCGCAGCGGACATAATCTTCCCACGAACTGGCGGAATCACGTTGTCGCGCAGCATTCGGGCAACTGGCAGCGCAATTGGAATCGCAGCCGTGATCATGTTTGGCACGGACATCATTGCCGATTCATCAACGGCTCCTGGGTCATCTTCGA
>Ga0209217_1000018_pt1 | contig 34818 bp, 29 predicted proteins | sample JacPinW_OM3H0_M2_FD_187957 | JGI IMG/M metagenome (GOLD analysis project Ga0209217, IMG submission 187957) | Forest soil microbial communities from Algoma, Ontario, Canada - Jack Pine, Ontario site 1_JW_OM3H0_M2 (SPAdes) (version 2) | ecosystem: Environmental > Terrestrial > Soil > Boreal...
GTAGGGAAAAATGATTTCGACCGCTTAAATGTCGATCTAAGTATCTGTCGTTATTGTAGTTGTATCCGTCTCTGGCGGCGGACACTTTTACAACACTGCCCGACAAATTATTACCGAGGCTATGACGCCCGTTAGATCGGCCAGCAAACCAGCCGGAATTGCGTGACGCGTTTGCTTGATCCCGACCGACCCAAAATAAACAGCCGCCACATAAAATGTGGTCTCAGTGCTTCCATAAATAGTAGCGGCCATCAGGCTGATGATGTTGTCGGGCCCGAGCCGATGCACGACGTCGGTCAACAACGCAAGCGTGGCGCTTCCACTCAATGGCCGCATTAACGCGAGCGGAACCAGATCGGTTGGAAAATGCAACGGCGTCAGAATTGGACTGAGCAACTTCGTCAGCAAATCGATTCCGCCCGCGCCTTTGAACATTCCGATCGCTACCAGCATCGTGACTAGGAACGGAATGATCCGCAAAATCACGTTGAACGCTTCTTTCGCGCCTTCGACAAACTCGTCGTAAATCTTGATCCCGCGCGCGGCGGCGTAGACCGGGAAAAAGCTGAGCAAAAATGGAATCGCGAGAAGGGATAGCGCGTTGACCATTCGCGCGAATGGATTTTGCAACGCTGGATCAGTCGGCATTGGTAGTCGAAAAATTTCCGGCATTACCATTCGCAAAAAAAGCATCACAAAAAAAACGGTAAGCAACACGAGCGCGATCATTCCCCACGGCGCCGGCCGCGAGAGCGGCGGTTGGCCAAGCGAATCATCGTCGAATGCAAATTTGTCGGCCGACTGCGATTTGGAATAAGTCGGCTGCGCCGCCGTCTTTTTCTTCTTCTTAGATCCTTCGCTCGTGACCGGTCGGAAAAACGACAACCGCTCGAAGAATTTCGCCGAAAGCACCGCTACGGTAGCCGCGCAAAGCGTCGCGAAGAAGGCCGTGCCGACGATCACGGTTGGTCTCGCCGATCCCGCTGCAGCTAAAATGGCGATCGCCGTTGCCGGAATCAATTGCACCGAGCTGGTATTGATCGCCAGAAACGTGCACATCGCGTTCGACGCAACGCCGGGTCGCGGGTTCAACGATTCCAAGTCCCGCATCGCGCGCAGTCCGAGCGGAGTCGCCGCATTGCCGAGTCCGAGCATGTTCGCCGCCATGTTCATCAGCATCGAACCCATCGCGGGATGGTCCGGCGGGACCTCGGGAAACAATCGCAGCATCAACGGCCGCAATCCGTACGCGATCCGTTGCACCAGACCGGCGCGTTCAGCCAATCGCATCACGCCAAGCCACAGCGCCATGATCCCAATCAAACCGAGCGCAATCGTCACCGCCGTCTTCGCGCCATCGAGCGCGCCGCCGGTCACGTCTTTGAGCCGATCGTTCCAGCCGCCAATCGCCACTGCGAGCAAGACCAGCGCGAGCCAGATGTAATTCAGCACCCGAATGTTTTAACGGCGGCTGGTCGCCGCTACCAGCCGATTTGTGATTGCATTGTCGATCTTGTCTTCGACAGACTGATGCCATGAACGAATCCCGCGACATTACTGGCAATCCCGCGCCGCTGGGTCTCCTCGGTTTCGGCATGACCACGGTGCTGCTTAATCTTCACAATGCCGGCTTTTACGAACTTAACGCGATGATCCTGGCGATGGGCATTTGTTACGGCGGCATCGCGCAAGTCATCGCCGGGATGATGGAATGGCGAAAAGGCAACACGTTCGCCACCACTGCTTTTGTTTCCTACGGACTGTTCTGGCTCTCGCTTGTCGCCATGATTGTGCTGACGAAACTTGGCTGGGGCGTAGTTTCGAACGACACGGCGATGGCTGCGTACCTTGCGATGTGGGGATTGTTCACGCTCGTAATGTTCATCGGCACGTTGCGGCTCAATCGCGCGCTGCAGATCGTCTTTGGCACGCTCGCAATTTTGTTTTTCCTGCTCGCCTTCGGCGATTTCACGGACGCCAGTCCCGGCTTTAAGCATTTCACCGGTTACGAAGGAATTTTCTGTGGCTTCTCCGCGATCTACACCGGCCTCGCGCAGGTGCTCAATGAATTGTACGGCAAAGTCGTTCTGCCGCTCGGCCCGCTGAAAAAATAAACGGATCGAGGTGGGGGCGATTGACATCAATCGCCCGCAAAAGCCAATCCGGCTCGGATCGGTTCGGGGAACCGCCCTACCTTTCCTTTAACAAACTCGCTGCGAGCTGAAGGGCCGATTCGCTTTTGCCGCCGAGCATGCGCGCGATTTCTTCACGGCGCGCTTTACCGCTGACTTCCTGCAGATTTGAAAACGTGCGCCCGCGGACGACGTCTTTGGTCACAACAAAGTGCGATGAAGCGGATGCGGCGACGGGCGCGAGATGGGTGATGCAAATGAGCTGATGCTCGTGCCCGAGCGTTTGCATCTTCGCGCCAACTGCGTGGGCGATTTCGCCGCCCACGTTAGTGTCGATCTCGTCGAAGACGAGAAGCGGGATCGCATCATGCTCGGCGAGCGCCGACTTGATCGCCAGCATCAAGCGCGAGATTTCACCGCTGGACGCAATCGCGCGTAACGGTTTTAGCGGTTCGCCGGGGTTCGGCGAGAAGAGCAGCTCAACCGAATCAAAGCCACTCACGCGCGGTTCGTCCAATTGCGCCAGCTTTGCTTCGAATTCGGATTGTTTAAATCCGAGATCGCGAAGGTTCTTGCGAACCGTGTCGGAAAGTTTCGGCGCCGCTTTCGCCCGCAGTTTGCGGAGCGCGTCGCCGGCGCGATTCATTTGCGTCTGGATCTTTTCGATCTCTTTCGCCAATCGTTCCAGTTCCGCGTCGCGTCCTTCGATTTTTTGCATTCGTTCGGCTGCGCGTCGACCGAACTCAATCACTTCAGCAATCGAGCCGCCGTATTTTCGTTTCAATGTTTCAAAAAGCGAAACACGTTGCTCGAGGCCGGCAAGCTGCTCCGGATCGAGATCAAGTTTCTCGGCGTAATCGGAAAGCGACCGCACGATTTCGGAAAGCTGCACGACCGCGGTCGCATGTTCGGAACCAAGTTGCGCGGTGGAGACGTCGATCTTTTCCAATTCGCGCAGCAAGCGCTGCGTTTCGGCGAGCTGCGAGAGGACCGACTCGTCCGCTTCGGAGAGTTTGTTCGCGGTCGCGCTGGCCAATTCGATCAGCCGTTTGCTGCTGCTGGTAAGTTTGTAGCGCTTCTCAATCTCTTCTTCTTCGCCGGCGACGAGATTGGCCGAATTAATCTCAGTGATTTGATGACGAAGGAGGTCGAGCTCCTGTTCGCGCGCGGTTTCAGCGGTGTTGAGCGCGGCGTGCTCGGCTGTGAGCGTCTGCAATTGTCGAAAATGTTTTCTGTATTCCTCGAGTTGCCCTTCGGCGCGGGCGAACGAATCGAGCAGGTCGAGCTGCTTATCGGGCGAGAGCAATGACTGGTGATCGTGCGGGCCGTGAAGATCGACCAACGCGTCGCCAATATTTTTCAAGATCAACAATGTCGTGGGCGAGCCATTGATGAACTGACGATTGTTGCCTGCGGCGGAAAGTGTCCGCTTGACGATTAAATCGTCCGCGGACGGCTCAATGCCGGCTTCAACCAGTTGCGGATTCAGTTTCTGCAATTCTTTGCCGGTGAAAACAGCTTCCGCCGTGCAAGTATCGGCGCCGGTGCGAATGAGCGATTTGTCAGCGCGGTCGCCGAGCAAAAGCTGAAGCGCGCCGATAATGATCGACTTCCCTGTGCCGGTCTCACCGGTAATGGCAGTGAAACCGGGCGCGATCTGCCACTCGAGCTCTTCCACGAGCGCGAGATTTTTGATCCGCAGCAAATTCAGAACGGCAGGCATGCAGAGGTTGAGAGTTGAGGGTTGAGAGTTGAGAGTGCGGCGCGATTGAAGATTTCAAACACTCACGACCCAACTTTCAACTCCGAAAGCTCGATTTCTTGATGAACCACTGTCGATTTTTGCTCTTCCTCATCGTGATGTTCGCGATCGATGCACGGGGCGCGGAGCCATCACTCGTTTCATCGACAATCGTCATTTACAACAAAGCGGCGCTGGATTCGGCGGACCTGGCAAGGTTTTACGCAAAGCAGCGCGGCATCGCATCCGATCACATCGTCGGGGTGACTTGCTCGACCGACGAAGAGATCAGCCGGGAGGAATACGATTCAAACATCGCCGAGCCGCTGCGTGAAACCTTTAAGACCCGGAAATGGTGGACTCTGCGAGAAACGCCGGAGCAACAAACAGTCGTGATGACGACTTCGATCCGGTTTGTCGCGGTCGTTAAAGGCGTTCCGTTGAAGATCAAACCGGCGGCGGGCCCGTACCCAGGCGATCAATCGGCCGGCGGGCCTGTCAGCAGCCGCAATGAAGCATCTGTCGATTCGGAGTTGGCAATCCTTGGCTTGTTTTCACGGCAGATTTCCGGCCCGTTGCGGAATCTATATTTTCAAAGCTTCAAGACAATCGGCGAGATGGATAATCCCGTTCTGCTATTGGTCTGCCGGCTCGACGCGCCGAATGCTGAAACCGTCCGCCGAATGATTGTCGATTCGATTGCTACGGAAAAAAAAGGACTGTGGGGCCGCGCCTACGTCGATGGCGCACACGAAACTGCGGCCGGCTACGCGCTTGGTGACCAATGGCTCCGGGAAATTCCGGTGCAGCTCCACAAGGTTGGTGTGCCAGTAGTTTATGACGATGCGCCGGCCCTTTTTCCGGATGGCTATCCAATGACCGATTGCGCGCTTTATTACGGCTGGCGGACGGAGAAGGCGGCCGGGCCTTTTGCCCAACCCGAGTTCCGTTTTTTACGGGGCGCAGTCGCGGTCCACATTCATTCTTTCAGCGCGATGACTTTGCGCGACCCGAACGCGTTCTGGGTCGCGCCCCTCCTTGCGCGTGGCGCCGCCGCGACCCTTGGTAATGTCTACGAGCCTTATCTGCAATTCACCGCTCATCTGAATATTTTTAACGATCGCTTGCTTCACGGTTTTACGTTTGCGGAGAGCGCGTATTCATCCATCGAAGTCCTTTCCTGGATGTCGGTGATGGTGGGCGATCCGTTATATCGTCCGTACGCGTCGTGGTTGCAGCTCGAGGCGGCAGCTGATTCTGGAAAAACCGATTCGTGGAAAATGTACCACGATTTTGCCGTCCAGAATTTTTCCAACTCATCGGCGCAATATCGTTCCCTTGCACGACAGGCAGCGTCACGCGCCCGCAATTGTCCGATGATTGAAGACCTCGGACTGATGGAGGCGGCTGGTGGAAATTTGTCGTCAGCCACGAACTATTTTGGACAAGCGCGCACCTGTTATTCAAACCGCGACGATATTTTGCGGGTGGTGATCGAAGAAGCGGACGCATGGAACAAACTCAAGAAACCGAAACGCGGGATCGATCTGTTGCGCAGCGTGCTACGAATTGCGGGCGACGCTCCGGCTGCGCCACTGCTCAGAACTCTCGAACAGGAATTGCGCGGGGCATCAACGACGCCGACACCGAGACCGACGGCGCGCTCCCGCTAGATTAGGCTAGCTAGCGAATGATGCCGCGCTCGGTTTTCTCGATGAACTCAACAATCTCGCGGACCTCTTCGCTTTGCGACAGTCCCTTTCGGACCGCTTCCAGCGCCTGGGCCGTATTATATTTGGAGCGGTAGATCAGGCGGAACGCCTCTTTGATCCATTTGACGTTTTCCGCCGGAAAATTTTTCCGTTCCAAGCCAACGAGATTGACGCCACGAATTTCCGCCGGATTCCCGTCCGCGATCATGAACGGCGGAACGTCCTGGACGATTTTGGAGCAGCCGCCGGTAATGGCGAAACGACCAATGCGGCAAAACTGATGGACCGCGGTGAGACCGCCCATCACCGCATTGTCGCCGACCTGAACGTGACCGGCGAGTGTTCCGTTGTTGGAGAAGACGACTTCGTTTCCGACGGTGCAATCATGGCCGATGTGACTGTAGGCCAAGAAATTTCCGCGACTGCCTACTCGTGTTTTTCCGTCGCTGGTGGTGCTTCGGTTCACAGTGACGAATTCGCGAAACGTATTTTCGTCGCCAATTTCCAAATAGGTTGGCTCGCCAGCGTATTTGAGATCCTGAGTCTGCTGGCCGATCGAGCAGTAGGCATAAAATTTATTCTTAGCGCCAGCGTGCATCGGTCCTTGCAGCGTGACATGATGTTGGAGCCAGCAATTCGGGCCGAGGACCACATCGGCGGCGATCACGCAGTACGGTCCGACAATCGTTCCCGCACCAATCTCCGCGCCAGGGTCGACAATCGCCGTTGGATGAATCTGCACGTCGCTCATCTATCGAGAAACGTGAACATCAATTCGCCTTCCGAAACGATCGCGTCGTTCACCACGCAATGGCATTTCGCTTTCGCCAACCGCTCGCCGCGCGCTTTTGTCAGCTCGGCGTGAATCAACATCGTATCTCCCGGCATCACCGGCTTGCGAAACTTCACGTCGTCAGCGCTCATGAAATAACCGATCCGGCTGCTCGTTTTTGCGAGCTTGAAAAGCAACAGACTCGCGACCTGCGCCATCGCTTCCACTTGCATTACGCCCGGCATTACCGGATGACCTGGAAAATGTCCCTGGAAAAACGGTTCGTTGATCGTGACCGATTTAACGCCGACGCATTTCGTTCCGCTTTCGTCGAAGCTGAGGATCCGATCGACCATTAAAAACGGATAACGATGCGGCAAGATCTGCATGATCTCTTCGCTATCAAGTCCGCCATCGCCTTTCGGCACGACTCGCGGCACGGCCAGCGCGTCGCGCCTCGATTGTTCTTTCGCGATCGCGCGCCCCAATTCTGCATTCGCAGCGTGCCCAGGTTTCACCGCGATGAGATGACCCCGAATCCGGCAACCGACCAGCGCGAGATCGCCCACGATATCGAGAATTTTGTGCCTGACGAATTCATCCGGAAAACGCAATGGCTCTTTGCTCAAGACCGCCTCGCCGCGCACGACCACGGCGTTTTCAAGGCTGCCGCCCTTGATCAAATTTTTCTCCATCAGTGACTGAACGTCTTCGTAGTAAACAAATGTCCGGGCGGGCGCGATTTCGCGCTCAAAAAGTTCCGGCACGATGTCGGTGGACAAAAACTGTGTGAACCGATTGTTCGGTCCGGCTTGGGTGCATGAGACGCGGAAACCGTTGTCGTCGGGCAGAAGAACAAGCATCGCGCCGTTTTTCGTTTCGACGTGCATCGGTTCGCGGACGTGAAAAAATTTCCGCGGCGCTTCCTGCGCCGAAACGCCGGCGCGTTTGATTACATCGACATATGCTTTCGCGCTTCCATCGCCAATCGGCGGCTCGTTTGCGTCCATTTCCACGATCGCGTTGTCCACACCCATCGCCGACAGCGCTGCCAGGACATGCTCGACCGTGTGCACGCGCATCGATCCTTCACCGATCGTGGTCGCGCGTTCGACCATTTTGAGGTTGCCGATCTTGGCGTCGATGGTTGGCTCGTCTGGTAAATCCTTGCGCTTGAACTTGATTCCGTGGTCGGCCGGCGCCGGATGCAGCTTCAAAGAAACTTTCTCGCCGGTGTGCAGCGATGTCCCGCTGAAGCCGGCGGCTTTCGTCAGCGTGTGTTGAAATTCAGGCGCGGAAGCCATGACGCCTAACTAAACAAAGATTTCCGATTCTGACCAGCGGCGTTACTTCAGCTCAAAAAAGCCGCAATCAAACGCCATCATCTTGTCGATGTTCGATACGCGAAGATGCTCGACGTTGGACCCATCCTCCTGCCAAACATCCGCCGCGTTTTCGCCATCTTTTTCGATCGAAACGCGAGTCAGAGTCGGTGCTTCATTGACCGTTGCCAGCGGTAGTCCGTCCATCGTTTTCAAAAAACTTCCTTTGCTGTTGAACCCGACGCCAAGGTCCATTACGGAGCGCGTGTCACTCACGAGTGGGTTCGTCACGAGTTTCACCGAAACGTGATCGGACGCACCATCCGGAGGTGACGCTACTTTGCCGACGTCTTCTACTTTCAATTTCGCGACCATGTAGCCGCGCGCGCGATATTTTCCCGGCGGCAAATCTTCGCCCGCGTCGCTCTTTCCATCCCATGTCGTTTTCAGCGCGTTTTCATCAATCGTGAAATTGTCGATCTTTGCCTCGCGATGCAGAACACGAACAAGTTTATCGTTCGAATCGAAAATTCCGAGACTGATTGTTCCTTCCATCGGCGGCGGAACGAATCGAAGCGGAACATTTCGCGCCGTTGATGGACTTTGTTCTGGTGAAGCCGACGCTGTTTCAGTTGGCGATGGCGATTCCTGTGCGAACGCGATGCCGCCAATCGCAAAGACAATTAAAATCGCAGCGTATTTTTTCTTCATTCTTCTGTAGCGGCGCTCTGTGAGCGTCGCATGATTTTAGCGACGGTCATGTACCGCCCCTACAGTAGTAGCGCCAGTTCACGTTCGGGAAAAGATTGTCGCGCCATTCGCAATCGGCCAGAAATTTTTCATCAAGTTGTCTGCCGATCAACTGGTCGTGCAACTTATTGAAGCGGGTGAGGTGATCGATCGTCCGCTTAGTTGCGTACTCGAGTGCGGTGCCGGTCCGCATCAGAAACGCCCAATCGCTCGATTGCGCCAGCAACAGCTCTCGGGCTAGTTGCTTGAGAACACGATCATTGAGGTCGCTCGCATCCGTTTGGTGCGCGGTCGCAAGCTTGGTCATTCGCTTTGCGGCGACGTGCAAATGCGGGTAGATCCATGAATTATTCTTGTCGATCCAGACTTCAAGATGGCCTTTATCGCCCCAGCTCGATGCTGCCGGCTGGATTGTTTGTTGCGTTGGGTGCGTTGCCAGATATTCGCCCGGAGTCGTTAGGCGAAAATCCTTTTGATCGAACGCTGCCTTGCGGATGAACAATTCGAGAAAGCGCGGTCCTTCAAACCACCAGTGACCGAATAACTCGGCGTCGAACGGCGCGACCACGATTGGATCGACATCAACAGCCGCGAGCTGTCGAAATTGCGCCCCGCGTTGTTCCAGAAAATGCGCAGCATGCGCGTCAGCGGCTTTTTCGGCCGTGGATCGATCGTAAAATTGTTTTTCGGATTTGCTTCCGGTGATCCGATGATATTTCACCCCCGAAAATTTTCGGATACCGCGCGCGACGGGACCCAAATGCTCGAGTGGAAGATCGAAGCCGACATCTCGGTAAAATTCGCGATACGCCGGATCGCCCGGATAACCTTCTTCGGCGCTCCAAACCTGGCGGCCCGAATCGCGATCGCGCGCGAACGCAGCTGGACCAGCCGGTGTGTAACATGGTGCATAAATTGCGCGCTGCGGCTGCGGATTTCCGAACAACAATCCGTGCGCGTCGAGAACAAACCAACGGATGTTGGCCTCCTGCAAAATTAGATCGAGTCCCGGCGCATAAGCGCATTCGGGCAACCAAAAACCGGCTGGATCAGCGTGGAAAAGGTCGACATGCGCGTTGCGGCCGATGAGAACCTGCGCGCGGGCCGCTGCAGGCGATTGCTGTTGAATCAGCGGTAACAAACCATGCGTGGCCGCGCAGCCGATGATTTCGAGCGCACCCGCGTCCCGCAATTGTCGGAACGCCGCGAGCAGATCGCAGTTCCATTCATCGACAAAAAAACGTCGACTTGCCGAAAACAATTCGAAGTAAAATTCCGACAACTCGGCGAGCTCCGGCTGATTGCGGTTTCGTTTTCGTTCGCGCGCGGCCAGGTCAATAAGAAGATCGAGATGCCGGACGTAGCGCTCACGCAGAAGTTCGTCCTGCAACATCGCGCAGAGCGTCGGTGTGAGCGACATCGTGAGCTTGAACGGAACGTTGTCGTTCACGAGCCGCTTCATCATTTGCAGCAGCGGAATGTAGGTTTCGGTGATCGCCTCGAAGAGCCAGTCTTCCTCGAGAAAATGCTCGTGCTCCGGATGCCTGACGAACGGCAAGTGCGCGTGAAGAATGAGCGCGAGGTGATTCACACCGAAAGCGGAAACCGGAAAGCGGAAACCGGAAAGCAAAAAATACAGCCTGACGGAATTCTATCCGGTCTCCGCTATCCGAAATCCGGTGTTGCTAGAGCGTCCGGCAGAAATCCTGCAACCGATCGAGACCTTTCTTAATGATGTCGATACTGGTCGCGTAGCTGAGGCGAATAGTGCGGTCGTCGCCAAAGGCCGCGCCCGGCACCACCGCGACATTCGCTTTGCTGAGCAAGCGGTCGGCAAAATTTTGCGAGGTGAGGCCAAGCTGGCTGACGTTGACCAACACATAAAACGCACCCTGCGGCTTGACTGCTGTCACGTTTGGAATTTTGGAGAGGCGATCGATCATGTAATTGCGTCGCATATCAAATTCCTCGCGCATGTCAGAGACCGCCTGCTGATCTCCTTTCAACGCGGCGAGAGCGCCGCGTTGCGAGAACGAGGATGGATTGGCGGTGGTATGGCTTTGAATTGAATCGACCGCTTTCGCTACTGCTTCCGGAGCCGCCAGATAACCGAGCCGCCATCCGGTCATCGCGTAGGATTTGCTGAAACCGTTGACCGTGATTGTGAGATCGTAAGCTTCTTTGGAGAGCGACGCGATGCTGACGTGCTTGGCGTCGTCATAAACGAGCTTCTCGTAAATTTCGTCGGACAAAATGTAAATGTCTTCACCGCTAGCGACCTCAACGATGGCCTCGAGTTCTTCGCGCGTGTAAACCGAGCCGGTCGGATTGCACGGACTGTTCATGATCAACATTTTCGTCCGCGGCGTCATCGCGTTTTCAAAATCTTCCGGGCGCATCTTCCAATTGTTGCGTTCCATCGTCGGCACGATCACCGGTTCGGCGCCAACCAGTCGCACCATGTCGGGATAACTGACCCAGTACGGCGCGGGAATAATCACTTCGTCGCCGGGCTGGCAGGTAGCGAGAATTGCGTTGTAACAGGAATGCTTCGCACCGTTGCTCACGATCACCTGACCGGCGCGATAAGTGAGTCCGTTGTCGGCCGCAAATTTTTCCGCGATCGCCGCGCGCAGCTCCGGTATTCCGGCGCTCGGAGTGTATTTGGTGAAGCCGGCCTGCAACGCTTCGATCGCCGCGGCTTTGATGTGTTCCGGCGTATCAAAATCCGGTTCGCCCGCGCCGAAGCCGCAAACGTCGATTCCCTCGGCCTTCATCGCCTTCGCTTTGCTGTCGATCGAAAGCGTGAGCGAGGGAGTCAGTTGGGCAGCTCGTTCGGAAATTTCCATGTCGATCTTGTTCGTTTTAATTCAGGGAGCGGCCACACTATTGGCGGCCGTAAAAGTTTTCAATCAAAGCTTTAAAATTATTCTCTTCCACGCGCACGATCGCCATCTCGCGTTTCGCATTTTCAACCGAATCGGACGCGTGCGCCGCGTTGATCATAATTGTCTGACCGAATTCTTTGCGGATCGAGCCCGGCGGCGCCTTGGCTGGATCGGTTGGGCCGAGCACATCGCGAATTTTGCGAACGGCATGCTCGCCCTGATAAACAAGCGCGATGCATTTTTCTGTGCCGGGCGCGTCCCGTTTTTCCGGAAGCGTATCGCTCGGTCGCGCGCCGGCCATGAACTCGACGATATCTTCCCACGCGTCGCGGCCTTTGTTGTGTCCAAGTTTCTCCTGCAACACCGGCAGCACTGGGCCATAAAACTGTTCGGCTTGCGCCACGCTCATCCGATGGACTTTGAAACCGACGATGTAGAGTCCGGTCCGCGAAAAAACTTCGATCACTCCACCCGGCCGAATGTTTGGGAATTTGAAATTGTCCGGCTTAATCAGAACCAGGGTCTTCTCGATCTTGGTCTCCTTGGGAAACTGCACCGCTTGATCGAGAACGCCGCCGTCGCGGTCGGAGAATTCCGCCCAAAGTCTTAAATCGCGTTCGATTGCGTTGCGATTGAACTCAGCAACGACTGCTGGTTCGAAGTAAATGACTTTGCCCGAATCATCGGTCACGTAATCGCCGAACGTGTCGCGAATTGTTTCCCCGCTGGTTTCCTCGTGCGTAATGTGGCCGACGGTCGCGCGCATTCTTTCGGCTGCGTCTGGCCCGCGAAAAACGAGAAACAAAACGCGCGATTGCTGACGATCCTTTTTCGCGCCGAAATTTTTCAGGACATAATCATGAATCAATTCCTGCGTCGCGCGATGAGCCGGTTCTGTTTCGCTCACAATCGTTGCTGCGTAGCGGCGAACCAGTTCCTCGCTCGGCGCGAACATGCGCGCGGCCACCAAATCGAGACCCGTGCGTGAAATCAGCCGGGCGATGATTCCACCGGTGCGCGATTTGCGCATCGAATACGGCGTGATGATGGCGTAGGAAAGTTCCTCGGTCTGCATGGACGTTTTGCCCGCGGCTTATGATAAACCGCGTTTTATGCAGAAAACCGTAGCCGCTAAGGGTCGCCGAACCTACCTGACCGTGGTCAGAATCGCAACCCACTTTCCGCGTCGGCGAACCTGGACGATGTCGATCTTATGTCGCCCAAGTGGGCGAGTTACATCGCGCTCCTGATTCTGCAAAATTCCGGAAAGAATTATCCAGCGCGCGGCTTTGAGTTTCGGCAAAATCTTGATCAGTAGCTCGCTGAATAGATTGGCAGTTACGATGTCGATTTGTCGCGAAGATTTCCAACGTCGCACGTCTGAGACACGAAATTGCACAGCGCGGATTTTGTTCAGGCGCGCGTTTTCCTTTGCGGTCGCGATCGCGACCGGATCGTTATCAATTCCAATCACGCACGTTGCTCCAAAACGTGTGGCGGCCAGCGCGAGAATTCCGCTTCCCGTCCCAAGATCGACGATCGACCAGCCAGGCTTCCATCTCCGGGTCAGTTTCTCGACCATTCGCAACGACATCGCAGTCGTCGCGTGTTCGCCAGTTCCAAACGCCGCACCTGACGGAATAATTAAGTGGTTAGTTGATGGTCGATCTTTTCGCGACCGGACAATGATCAATCGTTTTCCGATCCTGATTGGTTCGGTTTGCTGTTCACGCGAAAAGCGTTTCAACCAATCGTGCGGAAGCTTTAGAACCCGTCCGCCGAATCCTTTTACCAGACTCCACAACTCGGCGCGGGAAGGCGCCGCGAGCTCGAGCTGCAATCTTTTACGACCGGACCTTTCAATAATCGCCAACTGATCGCCAGCGTGCGCCCGTAACCCTTCTTCGTTGTCCCTCCACCACTGCTGACTCGCCAGTCGTCGCCACAAATACATGCGTTGAGTAATCGCCGGGAAACTTGTTAGTCTCTTCTTCGTTAATGAAACTTCGCGGGATCCATCATACCACTGCCATCGCGAGTGATCCTCAGCGCAACGTCGATTTCTACACTCAGGTCCTCGGACTGCGCTTTGCCAAGCGCACCGTGAATTTCGACGATCCATCGACCTATCATTTTTATTTCGGCGATCGGACCGGCCGGCCGGGAACGGCAATCACCTTTTTTGCCTGGCCAGGTGCGCGCCGCGGAACGCGCGGAACAGGCCAGGTAATCGCTGCGAGTTTCGCGACTCCAGCGAGTTCGATCGAATACTGGAAATCGCGCTTCGCCGAGTATCGCATTTTCTGCGAAGAAATCCCATCGCGTTTTGACGCGGCTGCTCTTCGCCTGACCGATCCCGACGGATTGTTGCTTGAGCTGATCGAGTCCGCGCGTTTGGATGATGTCGACCTTGCTTACGCCAGCGAAGTGCCACGTAAGTTTGCGGTTCATGGATTTCATGCGCCGACGCTTGAAGTGCAGCAGGCAGGGCCGACTGAGGAGTTACTTAAAACGTTCGGCTTCGAATTAATTAGCGAAGAAAACTCGCGGCGCCGATTTTCGTTAAACGAAAAATCGACCAGCGCACAGATTGATTTAATCGAGCGAAGCGACGGACAGTTCGGAGTCAATTCCGCCGGCACGGTGCACCACATTGCGTTTCGCTGCGCAAACGACAAGGAACAATTGCGCTGGCGAAAACAACTGGTCGAGCTCGGTCTCCACGTTACGCCCGTGATCGACCGTTTTTATTTTCATTCCATTTATTTCCGCGAGCCCGGTGGAATTTTGTTTGAAATTGCGACGGAGGGACCGGGATTTACCGTGGACGAACCGGTCGAACAGCTTGGCGAGAATTTGAAGCTGCCGCCGCAATACGAGGAGCATCGGGCCGAAATCGAGCGTGCGCTTCCCCCGATTTTGATCGAGGCAAAAGCGGAAACCGCGGGTTAAATTTGACCGAAGGGCATAATTCTCGGTAAGTAAACGCCTTTCACGCCATGCTCATCGTAATGAACGCCAGCGCCGGAAAAGGCGAGATCGACAACGTTGTTCGCGTTGTCGAATCGCTCGGATTCCGCGCGCATGTCATGCCCGGCGCAAATCGCACGGCCATCGGTATCACCGGCAATCAGGGGGCGGTCGATCTCTCGCATTTCGAAAATCTCCCCGGCGTTTCGGAAGCAATCCGCGTCACCAAGCCGTACAAATTGATCACGCTCGATCTGCGGCCGGAACGCACGATTGTCGATCTTGGCGACGGCGCGAAGATCGGTGACGGCTCGCTCGCGATCATCGCCGGGCCGTGCGCGATTGAAAACAGCAAGCAGGCGTTTGCGATAGCGGACGTGGTTCAGCGCAGCGGCGCGAAATTTTTCCGCGGCGGCGCATTCAAACCGCGCACCTCTCCCTACGCTTTTTCTGGTCTTGGCGAAGCCGGACTGAAAATTCTTGCCGACATTCGGAAGGAGTTCGGTCTGAAGATCGTCAGCGAAGCGCTTGACGAAGCGAATGTCGATCTGGTCGAGAAATATGCGGACATGATTCAGGTCGGTGCGCGGAACATGCAGAATTTCACTCTCCTTCGACGGGTCGGCCGTTCAAAATTGCCGGTGCTATTGAAACGCGGCATGGCCGCGACACTGGAAGAATGGTTGCTCGCGGCCGAATACGTGATGGCAGAGGGAAATTACAACATCGTTTTGTGCGAGCGCGGCGTGCGCACGTTCGCTCAGCATACGCGAAACACATTGGATCTGGCCGCGGTTCCGGCGGTACGGCGGATTTCGCATTTACCGGTGATTGTCGATGCTGCGCACGGAACCGGCCGGAGCTATATGGTGACGCCGCTTGCGCGCGCCGGAATTGCAGTGGGCGCAGACGGTTTGATGGTCGAAGTACACGGGCGGCCGGAAGAAGCGCTCTCCGACGGCGCGCAATCGCTAATGTTCGATGAATACGAGCAGATGGTGCGCGAAGTTCGCCAGATTCACGACGTGGTCTCGCGCAATGGCACTTAAACGCGCAGGAAATTCGCGAGCAGCTTGGGTCCTTCGGTCGTCAGGATCGATTCGGGATGGAATTGGATACCGTGAATCGGGAATTCTCGATGTTGCAATCCCATGATCTCGCTATCGTCGGTCTCGGCGGTGATTTCGAGCGAATCCGGCAGTGATTCGCGGCGGACGATGAGTGAATGATACCGCGTCGCTTCGAGCGGCTCGGCCAAGTCCTTGAAAACGCCGCGATCTTTATGATGAATCTTCGAAGTCTTGCCGTGCATCAATCTTTCCGCGCGCACCACTTCGCCGCCGAAAGCTTGCGCGATGCATTGATGACCAAGACAAACACCGAGAATCGGAACGCGCGGTCCTAATTCACGGATCACCTCCGAGCTGATGCCCGCATTTTCCGGGCGTCCCGGTCCAGGTGAAATGCAAATCCGATCTGGTTTGAGTTTTTTAATCTCGTCGATCGAGATTTCGTCGTTTCGCTTCACCGTAAGATCGGCATCCATCTCGCCGAAAAGCTGGACGAGGTTGTAGGTGAACGAATCGTAATTATCGATGACGAGAAGTTTCATTTCTTGGTTGCGCGTGCGATCGCGGCGAGCATCGCTTTCGCCTTGTTCACGCACTCGTCAAATTCGCGGGCTGGATCGGAATCGGCCACGATGCCCGCGCCCGTTTGCAGATACGCTTTTCCGTTTTTTAAAATGATCGACCGGATCGCGATGCAGCTGTCGTGCGATCCTTCAAAGCCGAAGTAACCGACAATGCCGGCGTAAAATCCACGTCGCGCTTTTTCCAAATCGGCAATGATTTGCATCGCGCGAATTTTCGGCGCGCCAGAAACGGTGCCGGCGGGAAACGTCGCGCGAATCGCGTCGAAGGCGTCCCTGTCCCCGCGCAAATGCGCGACGATGTGCGAGACAATGTGCATGACGTGACTGTAGCGCTCGATCACCATTTGTTCCGTGACGCGGACGCTGCCGAACTCGGCGACGCGGCCGAGATCGTTGCGACCGAGATCGATCAGCATCACATGCTCGGCGCGCTCTTTTGGATCGACAATTAACGCGCGCGCGAGCTGCTCGTCTTCTGCTAAATCTTTGCCCCGCGGATAGGTTCCCGCGATCGGCCGGAGCTCAGCAGTCCGCTCCCGCACTCGTAGATGAACCTCCGGAGAACTGCCAAGGACCGTGAAATCGCGGCCGAAGCGCAAACAAAACATGTAAGGCGAGGGATTCCCGAAGCGGAGCGCGCGATAAAGATCGAGCGGGTCACCGGCAAAATCCGCTTCGAAACGCTGCGACAACACAACCTGAAAAATGTCGCCGGCCGCGATCAGCTCTTTGGCCTTGGCGACCATCGTTTCAAATTCAGCGCGGGTTGTGTTGCTTGCTGGTGACGGAGGCTTCCCGGCCGCCTTGGCATCGATCGGCTCCAGCACGCGCGGTTCGCTCAGCTTCGCCAGCGTTGTTTTCAGATCTGCTTTCGCTCGTTCGTAGGCCTTATCGGCCGATATTTTTTCGCCGATGTGCGCGTTATAGATGAGGCGGAGCTTCCGAAACCGATGATCGAACACGAGCAGCATTCGCGGAATCATAAACATCATTTCCGGAATCTTGAGATCGTCCCGCGAGTGAATCGGCACGGTTGGTTCGAAGAAACGAACCACGTCGTAGCCGACGTAACCGACGGCGCCGCCAAGGAAATGGGGAACGTCGCTTGGCACGACAAATTGAAAACGCGACAAAACTTGCTGGAGCTTCGTCAACGGATCGCCGTCCACATCGGCGCTGTTAAAAAGCACGAGCGGATCGAAGCCAATGAACGAAAAGCGTCCCGACTCTTCGCTCCGCTCCGCCGATTCAAAAAGAAAGCACGGGTTTCCATTGTCGATCTTGGCAAAAGCGGAGACCGGCGTCTCGACATCCGCGACCAGATCGACAATCAACGGGATGAGATTGCCCCGCTTCGCGAGCTCGCGGAATTTGTCGAGCGACGGAGAAATGGAATGATGGAGTGCTGAAGTAATGGGACAGAATCTTGCATTAGTCTGGCGCTCTGCCAGTCCGGCGAATTTACGGTTGCGCAATGAGCCCGCTGCGCCATTATTTCTGTCCCTTCAAGACGCGGGTGTAGCTCAGTGGTAGAGCACCTCCTTGCCAAGGAGGACGTCGCGAGTTCAAGTCTCGTCACCCGCTCCATTTTCTGCTTTAGAGCCTAGCAGAAAAAGCCGAATTTCTTGAATCCAAAGCGCCTCCGGGCGGCATCTCACTACCAAAGAATCAATATGAAGACATTGCCTCTCTGCATTTGCTCAATTGTGCTGGCTGTTGCGGCCATGGGCCAGCCCGCGCCGCCTCCGCCTCCACCGCCAGCCCCAGCGGCTTCTGCGTCGGTGACGGCCAGTGTCTCGCCGGCTCAAGATCTTGCGGATAAAATCCATCAACGGATCGAGAAAAAGCTTAAAGGTCATCACGGAATCGTGATCGATGGGGACAAAGACGAAGATGTCGATCTTCGGAAGGTCCGCGATCTTGGCGAGGATTTTGCCATTCCAATCGTCGCGATCGTGTTTATGTCGATCTTTGGCGCGCCAGTTCTGATCGTGGCCGTCATCATGTATTTCGGTTTTTCCAGAAATCGGATGATGCATCGCACCATTCGAATGATGGCCGAAAAAGGCCAACCGATTCCGCCGGCGTTACTCGCTCCGCCTACGCCAGCCATTCGGCAACGCTCAGACATGCGTCGCGGTGTTGTTCTTTGCATGGTTGGCTTGGGCCTCATGCTCTTCTTCGGCGCAGTGAACGAGTGGGAGGGTGGCTCATGGGCCATTGGCGTTATTCCCTTCGTGATCGGCCTCGGCTATCTGCTGGTGTGGAAGCTCGAGGGCAAGAAGGACGTTTCGCCGCCGCCGCCGGTGCCATAATATCGCGGCGTGGAGCTAACCGATGCCGGCCTTGTCGCCAGAGTTCTTGTTGATGAGGACCAGCACGCTTTTGGCGAGCTGGTTCGCCGTCATCAATCGAGCGTTCGAGGTTTATTGCGCCAACTTACCCGCGGCGATCTCGCACTTGCCGACGATCTGGCCCAGAACGCATTTGTTCGCGCTTACAAAAATATCCGCAGCTTTCGCGGCGAAGCGAAGTTCTCTACCTGGCTTTATCGAATTGCCTACAATTGCTTCCGCGAGGATGCCCGCCGTCGCAAGGAGTTCGTCGGTATCAATGAAGAGCAATGGCAGGCCGAGCATGACCCGCAGACGGTCGATCCGGGTCTAAGACATGATCTTATGCATGCACTAAGTTTACTTCCGTTGCATGAGCGATCGGCGGTTTTGCTTTGCTGTCAAAACGGTTTATCACACGACGAAGCCTCGCGCGTGCTTGAGATTCCGCTCGGAACGGTTAAAACAAACGTGTTGCGCGGTCGGGAAAAATTGAAGAAAATTTTAGCGGCTTGGGCTGAATGAGTATGAACGAGGAAAGTCAGGAAGATTGGTTGGATCGCCGACTGCGAGACGCCGCGCCTTACATCGAGGACGATGGCTTCACCGCGCGCGTTTTGCAGCAGCTACCGACACCGCAACGGAGCGGCCAATTTCTGCGGCCGCTCATTCTGGTCGGGATGAGCGCGTTCGCTAGTGCGCTCACCTACGTTTTGTCCGACGGCGGCCGTTTTGTCGTAGTAGAAATGTTCAAATTGACCACGATTCCGACGCTGTGGGTCGTCGCGTTCGCGTTGGCCAGCGGAATGTTAGTTATGGCCGGCGGCATTTTCGCCGCCATGTCTAAGACAAGTCACATTCAATCTTAGATTCGACTTAGATTTGCATTGTCGATCTAAGGCGTAAGGTAGGGGATGCTAACAGACATCCCGAGTTTGGCCCTTAAGCAACTTGTTCGCCTTTCCGAGCGCAAGGAAGCGCTCATGGCGCAGATCCAGGAAATCGATCGCGAAATGATCCGCGTCCAGAACAAGTTTGGGATTCCGTCGCGCCAAGGCGACCAACGGGCACCGGTTACGGTTTCGCGCGCGCCTGGCGGGCCGCTTCGCCGGCGAAGCAAACGCGGCGCGTTAAAAGCAAAAATCGTCCGGGCGTTGCGCGCAGCTGGCAAAAAAGGATCGACCATCGGCGAGCTTTCGAAAAAGTTAAGGGTGCCGAACGCGAATCTTTACGTCTGGTTTAACGGCACTGGCAGGAGCGTGCCGGGAATCAGGAAGATTGGCGTCGCCAAGTATCAGCTTAAATAATTGATCGGAGTTACTGCGCTTGTTCGACGTCCTGGCGGATTTGTTGAACGAGCGCGTCCAGATTCTCAAATTTCTTTTCCGGCCGAAGAAATTTCAAGAAGCGAACTTCGACATCGCGGTCATAAATGTCGCGATTGAAATCGAACAAATGAATTTCGAGCACGCGCTCGGATTTTCCGCTGCTCACGGTCGGGCGAATGCCAAGGTTGATTACGCCGCGATACAACTCGCCGTCGATCCGCGCTTCCGCGGCATAAACACCGTTCGGCGGAAATTGTTCGCTGTGGGCGCTCAGGTTTGCCGTCGGAAACCCGATCTTTTTTCCAAGATTGTCGCCGCGCGTTACCGTTCCGAGAATTGTGTATTCGCGACCGAGCATTCCGGCAGCTTTCGTCAGGTCGCCTTTTTCGATTGCCTCTCGGATCGCCGTGCTGCTCACGACCGCGCCGTTTATCTTGACCGGCGGAATCCCAACAACGTCGAAATTTAAATTCCCTCCAAGCCTTTTGAGAAGATCGAGATTACCGCGGCGATTTTTTCCGAACGACCATTCGTGACCAACACAGATTTCGCGGAGCGGTTTGGAATGAGCGACTAATTTCTGTACAAAATCTTCCGGCTCAGTCGCGGCGAATTGTTTGTTGAAAGTGATGATGAGCAAGTGCTCAACGCCGAGAGCGCGGATCAGGGCGACTTTATGTTGGGTTGCGCTCAGCAAGTGCGGTGCGGCTTCTGGTCGCAAAACTTTTTCCGGATGCGGATCGAACGTGACCACAACCGGCGTTCCATTCGCAGCGCGGGCATGATCCGCCGATGTTGAAATAACCGCCTGGTGGCCGCGGTGGACGCCGTCGAACACGCCAATGGCAAGAAATACCGGGCCGCGCAATCGCTCGAGTTCCGGAATCGATCGCAAAATTTCCATTGTCGATCTTACGATCAGGCACCACGCATGCGCGAAACCTGTGGCAGCGAAAGAATTCGCTGCGCGATTTCCTCGCGAGGCAGCTCTTTAATTTGGCCGACGGTGATCGAGTTGCTAACATCGAATCGACCGGACTGTGTCCGTCGCAAAGATTTCAAATGCGCGCCGCAGCCAAGCAGCTGGCCAATGTCGTGCGCGTAGGTCCGAACATAAAAACCTTTGCTGCACAACACGCTGAAATCGATTTCCGGCAACGCAATCCGGTCGATGGTATAGCGATAAACGTGAACGAAGCGTGGCTCGCGCTCCACCACTTTTCCCTGGCGCGCCAATTTGTAGAGGGGCACGCCGCCATGTTTTTTGGCCGAGACCATTGGCGGCATTTGATAAAAGTCGCCGCGGAATTTTTCGAACGCCGCGCGAATTTCGGACTCGCTCAAGTCAGGCACCGGCCTTATCTCAACGACTTCGCCTTCTCGATCTTGAGTGCTCGTCGCTGAGCCGAGCGTAAGCGTGCCGACGTATTCCTTGTCTTCGCTCATCAACAAATCCTGCACTTTTGTTCCGCGACCGATTGTGAGGAGAAGCAATCCGGTCGCGATCGGATCGAGCGTTCCGCAATGGCCGATTTTTTTAATTCCAAGCTGTCGCCGAGCGAGCGCGACCACGTCGTGCGAAGTCATGCCTTCGGCTTTGTCCACCAGGAGGACGCCGTCAGGAATCGTTACCGACAACATCACGAACTTCCTCCAGAATTTTCTTTTCGACCTCAGCGAGCGTGCCGCGAACGCGCGCGCCGGCAGCCAGAACATGTCCGCCGCCGCCAAATTTTTCGCAGATGGCACACACATCAACCTTTTCGCTTTTTGAACGCATGCTCACGCGCACTTTGCCGTCAGCCAGTTCTTCAAAAAACACGGCAACGATCACGCCGCGGATCGCGCGCAAATGATCGATGAGTCCTTCATTGTCTTCCGGCAAGACTCCGAGTTTCTTCGCCGTCGCCAGACTCAAACTAAAACTGGCGACCCGGTCGCTTGCCCCGAATCGCATCGTGCCGAGAAGATCGCGCAACAGTTCGACGCGGCGCCGAGGGTAATTTTCGTAAGTCAATTGGCTGACGCGGCCGACATCGACGCCGGCGCGGACGAGCTCGGCCGCGATCTCAAAAGTGCGCGCGGTTGTATTTGGATATTGGAAGGAACCGGTGTCGGTCGAAATAGCCACGTAAAGATTTTCCGCGATCGCGGAATCGACCGGCATTTTTTCGCTTTTGATTAGCTCGAAAAGAATCTGCCCGGTCGCCGGGGACTTTGGATCAATATAAACAATGTCGCCATAACCCGGATTGCTCGGGTGATGATCGATGTTGATCCAAAGCTTAGCCGAGCGAACGGCGGGAAGCGCAGTTCCGAGTCGGTTCTGAATTGCGGTATCGAGCGCGATCGCAACATCGACATCTTCCGGTTCAGTCGGCGGTTTCGTGAGGAGATTCGCGCTCGGAAGAAAACTGTATTTCTCGAGCATGCCTTCTTCGTTCCAGATGCGAACGTCTTTGCCGAGTTGTTTGAGGGAAAGGCCGAGCGCGAGCTGGCTGCCGAGCGCGTCGCCATCCGGGCGAACGTGGCCAAGGACCGCAAACCGCTGATGTTCGCGCAAGGCCCGGCCGATTTGCTCGAACTTGGCCGTGCTCACTCGTGTTTTTCGTTGTCGGAGTCGATTTGCTGCAAAATCTCGACCACCCGCGAGCCGCGCGCGATCGATTCATCGAGATGAAAAAGTAGATGGGGCGTGAATTTCATGGTCACACGACGCGCAAGCTCGGACTGAAAGGCAGATCGGTGCTCTTCGAGTTTCTTCATTACGATTTCAGTTTTCTCGGACCCAAGCACGCTGACAAAAACATGCGCACTCTTCAGATCCGATGTGACGTTGACGTGGTTGATGGTGACGAGCGCGCCTTCAAAACTGATCTCGCGCGCAAGAATTCCACTCAGTTCCCGTTTTACGACTTCGTTGACCCGCAGCATGCGATGTTTCATGAGGCTCTTTCATTCCCGTTAGAGTTTTTGGGCCATGGCTTCGAGCTGATAGCACTCGATGATGTCGCCCACCTGGTATTCGCTGAAATCGCCGAGCTTGATGCCACATTCCAACCCGGAACGGACTTCTTTCACGTCGTCCTGAAAACGGCGGAGCGTTGAAAGCCCACCGTCGTAAACCGGCTGGCGTTTTCGAATTACCCGCGCACGACCGGTGCGGGCGATTCGGCCGTCGGTCACCAAACAACCCGCCACGATGCCTTTGCTCAACTCGAAGACTTGTTTCACTTCGGCGTGCCCGAGGACGGTTTCGCGGAATTCCGGCTCGAGTAATCCGGCCATCGCGTCTTTGATCTGATCGAGCAACTCATAAATGATGCTGTAGAGCTTGATCTGGACGCCTTCGCTTTTCGCGGCCGAAACGGCCATGTTTTCAACTTTAGTGTTAAAACCGACCACGACTGCGTTGGACGCGCTCGCCAGCAAAATATCCGACTCCGAAATTGGGCCGACCCCCGCGTGAATCATTTCGAGATCCACTTTTTTACTTTCGATTTGTTTAAGCGCGGTGGTCAATGCTTCAACCGATCCCTGGGTATCGCATTTCAAAACGAGACGAAGTATTTTTATGCCGGCGGCTGATTCAAGAAGCGTTTCCAGCGTCGCGCGTTGAGGCACCGTCAATTTCTCGGCACGTTTCGCCTCTAAACGTTCGTCGCTCAGAGTTTTTGTCGCGCGCTCTGATTCCATTACCAAAAATTCATCGCCCGCGTTCGGCAATCCGGTAAATCCAAGCACTTTCACGGGCGTTGAGGGGCCGGCTTCTTTCAAAGGTTTGCCGCGGTCGTCGATCAACGATTTCACTTTGCCCGAGTAATCTCCGCAGATGAACGGCTCGCCGACTTTGAGCGTGCCCATCTGCACAATCACGCTCGCGGTCGGTCCGCGTCCTGGTTCTACTTGCGCTTCAATGACGGTGCCGCGCGGTCTCGCGGTCGGGGATGCTTTCAAATCCATCACCTCCGCCTGCAACAGCATCATCTCGAGGAGGTGATCGATGCCGGTGCCGCGAGTGGCGGAAACTTCGCAGACAATCGTTTTGCCGCCCCAATCTTCCGGAGTCAGGTCGCGGTCCTGGAGCTGCTTCTTCACCTTGTCGATGTTGGCCGACGGCAAATCGACTTTGTTGATTGCCACCATGATCTCAACGTGCGGCGCAGCCTTGGCGTGATTGATCGCTTCGATCGTTTGCGGCATGACGCCGTCGTCCGCCGCTATAACGAGCACGACGATGTCCGTGACGTTCGCGCCGCGCGCGCGCATCGCGGTGAAAGCCGCGTGACCCGGCGTGTCGATGAATGTGATCTTGTGTCCTTTGTGATCGACGGTGTACGCGCCGATGTGCTGAGTAATTCCGCCGGCTTCTCCCGCCGCGACGCGCGTTTTTCGGATCGCATCCATCAACGACGTTTTGCCGTGATCGACGTGACCCATGAAAGTGATGATTGGCGCGCGGGGCTTTAGTTCCTCCGCTTTTTCAATGACCGGCGGTGGCGGCGCGACCACGACCTGCTCAACCTTGTGCACGCCCGCACCTTTTTCACGGCGCTCTTTTTCGAGAACGAATCCGTGGCTCTCGGCGATCTTCGATGCGATATCGGGCTCGATCGTCTGATTGATGTTCGCGAAAATATTGAAGTTCATCAGTTCGGCGATGAGCTGATGCGGTTTCAAACCAAGCTCGAGCGCAAGCTGCTTCACAATGATCGGCGGCTTGATATGAATGACGTTTTGCGCCGGCGCCTCGGCTTCTGTTGCAGCCGCCTCGACTGCTGCGCCGTCCGTCGTTGTTGCCGGTTGCGCCGGTTCCGGTTTTTTCGGCGGCGCGGTCGGTGCTTCCAACGAGGCGCGAAGTCGTGAGATCGGCGGCAGAACCGTGGTTTTCTTTTTGATTTCGCCGTCAGTTTTTTTCTGCGGATGCTTTTTGTCGATTAGCGAGACGCTTTCAACCGATGGACGGTGAGGCGCGCTCGGTGTCGGTTGCGACTTCGCTTCCGCGGGGCGATGAACTGGCGCTTTCGGATGCGCTGGCGCGTGCGCGTGCGCCGCTTTTGGATGCGCCTCTACCTTCTTTTTCGAAACCGTCGCCTTGGACGGGGCAGGTTTATGCGTGGCAACGGGTTTGTGGCCGGAAGATTTTTTTGCCGTTGTTTTTGCTTTTGCCTTTGTTGCCATTTTAGAAATTCACTCATGGCTCAAGCCCCTTGAGCTGAGCCCGCTTCTTGCGTTACCTCTCGCTTGTGGACGGCGTCGTGGATTTCACGCGCCTTTGCTTCGTCCACGCCAAGGATGTCTACCAAATCTTGAACATCGGCGGCATGCAAACCTTCCAGATTCGTAAAGCCGGACTTCACCAGCGTCACCGCTTGTTCTTGCGTGATCGGCAACGCGCCGGCCAGCGTCTGCGCCGCTTGCGCAACTTTTTGCTCCACCGCCGTTGTGGCTGACGTGTCTTTGTCGATGTTGATTTCCCAACCAGTGAGTCGTGAAGTCAGACGCGCGTTCTGTCCTTTTTTCCCGATCGCGAGCGAAAGCTGATCTTCATCGACCGAAATCTGCGCACTCTTTTTCTCGGGATCGAAGGTTAGGTTCTTCACCTTCGCCGGCTTGAGGGCTTCGAGAACGAATTCCTTCGGATCGGAGCTCCAACGAATGATGTCGACCTTTTCGTTGTTGAGTTCGCGCACGATGTTTTTGACGCGTGATCCGCGCATGCCGACGCAAGCGCCGACCGGATCCACTTTTTCGTTCGCGCTCCAGACCGCGATCTTCGTTCGATAACCGGCTTCGCGGGCGATGCCGCGGATTTCGACGGTGCCATCGGCGATTTCGCTCACTTCCAATTCAAAAAGGCGACGGACGAAATTCGGATGGCTGCGCGAAACGATGATCTCGGGACCGCGCAATCCATTTTCGACGGCGACGACATAAGCGCGGAGACGATCGCCAACGTTGTAATCTTCCACCACGACCCGTTCGCGTTGCGGCATCACCGCTTCAAATTTTCCAAGGTCCAGAATCACGTCGGAGCGATCGAAGCGCCGGACGGTGCCGCTGACGATTTCGCCGGCGCGGTCCTTGAACTCCTCGTAAATCATTTCCTTCTCAACCTGCCGAATGCGCTGCATCATCGCCTGTTTGGCGGTTTGCGCGGCGATGCGTCCAAAATTTCGCGGCGTTACTTCCATCTCGACGTTGTCGCCAATCTTCGCATCCGGTTTGATCCTGCGCGCTTTGGCGAGCGCGATCTCGTCCTGCGGATTTTTCACTTCATCAACCACGACGAGATTGGCCAAAGCCCGGATGTCGCCCGTCCGCGGGTCGATGTCGATCCTCAAATCGCGGGCGGCGCCGACGCTCTTCTTTGATGCGGAAAGCAGCGCAGTGGAAACGGCTTCGAGCAGGATTTCGCGTTTGATCCCGCGCTCCCGCTCGAGGTAATCCAGCATAGCAATGAATTCAGCGTTCATAAAACATCCAGTCCGCAGACCAAAAGGAGTGGGACATCCTTTCCCACTCCAATCAGCGCGGACTAGACGCTGAACTTACCCTTCTCGAGAGGGAGCGTCAAGCTGCGGGGTTGAACGACGCTCGCGGAACGTCCAACATCTCACCTTCAATGACCTCGCGTGCCGGCAATCTGCTGATCGTCATTCTGGTTTGGGCCGCGCTCTATCTTCCGGCGCTTGGCTCGCTCGCAATTAAAGGTGAAGAAGGCCGTCGAATTTTGCCGGGAATTTCAATGCTCGAAACCGGCAATTATCTGGTCCCGCAGGTCGGTGGCGAAACCTACTTTCGTAAACCACCATTGATCAATTGGCTCGTCGCCGCATCCTTCAAAATCTTTGGCCACCAGAACGAATGGACCGCGCGCATGCCGTCGGTCATTTCTGTTCTTTTGGTCGCGATCGCATTTGTAACTGTGGCCCGTGCCAGTTTAGGTCCGCGTGGATCGACAATCGCCGCCCTGATCTGGCTGATTAACGCCGGAATCGTCGAGAAAGGGCGACTCATCGAAATCGAAGGGCTTTACGTTTCGCTTTGCGCGCTCGCGATCATTTTTTGGCTAAGTTTCTGGGAGCAGAAAAAATCGGCATGGCTCATTTGGACGGTGCCGTTTGTCTTTCTCGGTCTGGGCTGGCTGGCCAAAGGACCGCTTCATCTTGTGTTTTTCTACGGCGTCGTGATCGCGGTCGTTTGGAACCAGCGCAATTGGCGAGCGTTGTTTCATCCGGCGCATTTCGTCGGCATTGTCATGATGTTTGGAATTTTTGCGGCGTGGGCAATTCCGTTTTTACAGGCCACCGGTCACGCCACGGCGGCAACGAAATGGTCGCAACAGTTCACAGGCCGGCTCCGCGGCACTGACTTCCAACTTGGCCGTTGGATTTTCAATATCCCGCACGGCATTCTTTATCTTCTGCCGTGGGTAATTTTCTTGCCGCTGGTGCGAGGCGAAAATTTTGCGGCCGAGAAAGATCGACAACTTGCGAAAGCATTGGCCTGGGGCGCGCTCGTTCCTTTTGTAATTGTGAATCTTGTGCCCGGATCGATTCCGCGTTACGCGATGCCGGCGCTCGTGCCCGCTTGTTGGTTGCTCGCGATGACTTTCTGCGAGGAAAATCTGCGATGGCCGCGATGGCTTGGCGGCAAATCGTTTTCTTTTAACGCGCGACGCAGCGCAATTATCGGCATCGTCGCTCTGGCTTGCCTTGCCATGTGGACCTATGCGATTGCGATTATTCCGAAAATGGATCGCCGGCAGCGGATCAAACGCCTCGCCGCTCAAGTGGAATCTACTATTCCGCAATCCGAGACCGTTTATGCGCTCGATCCAAATTATCAGCCGATCTTTTTTTACATGCGCTCGAGACTCGTTTACGCGAACGAGATCGAGGAAGTCCCGAAAGACGCGCGCTATCTGCTGGTGCGCCCCGAACGGGAACAGGAGGTCCTCGAAAGTAATCGTTGGGAGCCGCGCCGGCCGCGTCGAATTATGCGTTCGACCGATTACCGGAAAGAATCGATCCTACTGCTCAAGATCGAATAGGGCGGTGGCATTGACACTGCTGTGGGTTAGAATTAGTTAGCATGCTAACTAATTGGCCTTGAACACCGATGTCGATGTATTTGGTCCACTCTTGCACGGCACCGCCCGTGCCTGGCGGCTGAAATTGGATGAGCGACTCAAACCGATGGGTTTGAGTCAGGCCAAGTGGCGAACTCTGCTTCATTTGTCAGTGGCGCCCGGTCCGTTGACCCAGGCCGAGATTGCTGCGCATCTCGGCATCGAAGAACCAACCTTGGTGACCCTGTTGCATCGCCTGGAAGGCGATCGCTGGGTGGCGCGAAAAAATGCGTCGCACGATCGCCGCTGCAAGACAGTCCATTTGGCGCGGCGGGCACAGCGCGTCATCGCGCAAATTAACGCCGCGGCATTCAAGCTTCGCCACGAATTGCTTGACGACATTTCCCCATCCGAACTGCGCACTTGTATCCGAGTGTTGGATCGGATCCGACAAAAAGCGGAGAAGGGGAACGGAAATGGAAAACATGCCGGCGCTCGACGAGTTCGAGTTGGAAAGAACGGCCAAAATTAAGATGGGTACTCGATTAGAATCAGGGAATGGAGCGTCCACGGAAGTTCAGGAGACAAGGAGAGTGAAAACGACCGCCGACAAAAAACAGCGAATTCCGCGTTGGGGCATTTTTCTCTTCGTCATTCTGGCGGCGTTCGCGGTCGCGCGCACATTGCAGCGCGGAGTGGAGACGCCGAAAACGAACCAGCCGCCAGTTCGACCGGTGCTGGTGGCGAAAGTGATCAGCAAAGATGTGCCACTTTACCTCGATGAAATCGGCACCTGCGCGGCGTATGAAACCGTTCAGGTGCAGGCGCAAGTCAGCGGACAAATTATTGCGCGCCATTTTCAAGACGGGGCCGACGTAAAGAAAGGGGATCTGCTTTTCACAATTGATCCGCGACCGTATCAAGCCGCTCTCGAGCAGGCGAAAGCGCAAGCCGCGCTCGACCAGGTTACGTTGAAGCGGCAGACCGAGCTACGCGCGAGAAACGTCACGGCCCCGCAGGACTTCGACACTGCTCAGGCAAACGCACGCAAGTCTGATGCAGCGGCTGCGGCTGCTCAGGTGAATGTGGATTTTTGCTACATAAAATCGCCGATCAACGGCCGTGCAGGCTTGCGCCTTGTCGATGTTGGCAATGTCGTGAGCGGCAATGCCGGCAGCGGCGGCGCGATCTTGTTGACGATCCAAGGCCTCGATCCGATTTACACCGACTTCACCGTGGCCGAAACCGATTTAGCGTTAGTGAGGAAATATCTCGGCGGACCGAACGTGAAAGTGCAGACAAATTCGCCGGACGACAAAATTCCGCCGCGTGTCGGCGATTTGTATTTCATCGACAACGCGGTCCAGCCTGGTTCGGGAACCGTGAAAGCGCGCGGGGTGACGCCAAATCCGGACCACGCGCTTTGGCCGTCGGAATTTGTGCGGGTTCGATTCATCCTCGACACGATCAAAAATGCGCGCCTTGTTCCATCACAAGCGGTGCAGATCAGTCAAAGTGGTCCATTCATTTTTGTCCTGAAGCCGGATAACACCGTGGATCTTCGTCCGGTCAAACCAGGCCAGCGGCAAGATGGCGATCTCATTGTCGTCGAAAGCGGCATCCAGCCCGACGAAACAGTCGTCGTTACCGGACAGCTCGCCCTTGCTCCGGGGACGAAGGTCGATCCCAAGCCTTACAACCCTCCGAACGCAGCGAGCGATCAAGCCGCTTCGACCAAAGGCGCGATGTAACGCTTTTTTATGGAGCGCTCAGATGAACATGATGGCGCGCCGGATGGCGAACACGAATCGCAAGATCGACATCGTCTAAGATCGACATCCGCTTCGGCGACACCGAAAGAAGCCAAATTAGTTCCGGTTAAAGGTACCGGACTTTCCGGCCCGTTTATTCGCCGGCCGGTGATGACCGTCTTGCTGACGTTGTCAGTTATCGTCGCGGGAATTACGACCTACAACCAATTGGCCGTTAACGATCTGCCGGCGGTCGATTATCCGATCATTCAAGTCACCTGCGCCTACCCGGGTGCGGATCCGGTGACGATGGCGAATAACATCGCCACGCCGCTCGAAAAACAATTTCTCCAAATTCCCGGACTCGACATCATCACCAGCCAAAGCTCTCAGGGCAACACGTCACTGACTCTTCAATTTGTTCTGAGCAAGAGCATCACCGATGCGGCCACCGACGTGCAGGCCGCGATCCAGCGCGCGACCGGCAAATTACCGATCGATTTGCCGAGTCCGCCGACGTTCAGCAAAACGAACCCGAACGATCAGGCGGTTTATCTGCTCGGCTTGATGTCGGACACGATGACCGACGGCGATCTATATAAGTACGCGTCCACCGCGGTGGCACAGCGGATCGCCATACTTCCAGGCGTCTCGCAAGTGAACATTTACGGCGTGCAGGGCGCGATCCGGATCAAAGCGGATCCAGCGGCATTGGCTGCGCGCGGGCTGACGATGGATGACGTGGCCAACGCGATCAAAGCGGGAACGGTTTACTCCGGCGCGGGACAATTCGATGGACCGCATCGCACGTTTGTTCTTCAACCGAATGGTCAGATTGATCAGGCCGAAGGTTATCGCAACCTGATTGTGGCGCGGAACAAAGACCGTTCGCCGGTTTATTTGCGCGACATCGCCGAAGTTAAACAAGGTGTGCAGGACGAGCGCACGTCTCGCTTCTTTTGGGTGCGCGGCTTTAATCCGCCAGGCTCAATCGTTGTGCTGGCGGTTTCGCGGCAGGCGGGCGCGAACGCGGTCGAAGTTGCGAATTCAGTCAAAGCGCTTTTCCCCGAGCTGCGCGCGAGTCTGCCGGGATCGATCACGTTCACGCCCGTGTTCGACCGCTCCCAGACGATCGTGAATTCGGTTCACGACGTCCGAATGACGCTCGTGATCGCTTTCGTGCTGGTAGTGATGGTGATCTATGTTTTTCTAGGCCGCGCCACCGACACGCTGATTCCGGCGGTCGCGCTACCGCTTTCGTTGCTGCTCACGTTCGCGGTGATGAGCATGCTCGGGTTCTCGATCAACAACTTGACGTTGATGGCGCTGACACTCGCCATCGGGTTCCTGGTCGACGACGCAATCGTCTTTTTGGAAAACGTGATCCGCCGGGCCGAGCATGGCGAATCGATTCTGCAGGCTTCTTTTAACACCGCCGGTGAAATTTCCTTCACGATTTTGTCGATGACGCTTTCGCTGGCGGCGGTCTTCATTCCGTTAGTGCTCCTGCCGGGATTGCTCGGTCGCATCTTCCAGGAATTTTCGATCACCATCATCGTGGCAATTCTCGCGTCAGGTCTTGTGTCCCTGACTCTGACTCCGTTGATGTGCGCGCGCATTCTCGGTGAACGCAGAGCCGGCCATAAACGCACGCGGATGGAAAAGTGGACCGGCGATTTCATCCAACGCGTGATCGGCGCTTACGGACGCGCATTGGACAAATTTCTCGATCGCGCGTGGCTGACGATTCCGATCCTCCTCGCTTGTATTCTCGGTCTCTGGTTTTTCTTCACTCATTTGCCGTTCACGTTGCTTCCACCTGGAGATAGCGGTTTTGCCCGCGGGGTTTTCATTGCCCAGGAAGGTTCGTCACCGGAACAGATGCGCGAGTTCCAGAAAAAGGTGAATCAGAAAATCGAGGCCGACTCGAGTGTCGCGCAGTTTTTCACGGTCGCCGGTTCCCTATCGCGAAGTTCGTCGTCGCAAGCGATCATCTTTTGTATTTTTAAGCCCCGCGAGCAGCGCGATCCGATTGAGCAATGTCTTTTGCGAATACAAAAGTCGATCAATACAATTCCTGGCCTGACCGCGGTTATAACGCCGAGTCCGGTGCTGCAAATCAACGTCGGCGCGACCAATCAGACGCAGGGCCAGTACGCTTACACCATTAGCGGCATCGTTCCGCAGGACGTTTATGGCGCGGCCAATCAAATGATGACGAGCCTGCGCGGTTTCAAGGGATTCGCGTCGCTTCGCTCCGATTATTACAACAACACGCCGAACCTTTCGATTAACATCGATCGCGAACGCGCTGCCACCTACGGCGTTTCTACTTCCGCGATCCAGAGCTTATTAAAGAACGCTTACTCCCAGAACTACGTTTATTTAATTAAACAGCCGGACGACCAATATCAGGTCATCCTCGAGGTGAAAGACGATGAGCGCGCACAGCCGAGAGATCTCGACAACTTATATGTTCGGAGCAATACCGGCAGCACGATTAGCCAAGGCGGCGCGCCGGGCAACAGCATTGCCACCACGACCGGATCGAGCGCCGATCTCGTTCCGTTGCGTGCCGTAACATCGACAAGTCAGGTCGTTGGACCACAAGCCGTGAACCACTTCGACCAGTTCACCAGCGTCACGATTAATTTTAATTTGCTGCCGGGCGTTGCCATCGGCGATGCGACGAAATTTATTGAGGATTCGTTCGCGCAGGTGCATCAGCAGTTTCCTGGCGTTCAGGCAACGTTTCAGGGCGAAGCGCTTGTTTTTCGCCAACTTTTCAAAGCGCTGCCGTTGCTCTTAATAGCCGCCATTTTTGTTATGTACGTGATCCTTGGAATTCTTTACGAAAGCTATGTCCATCCGATCACGGTTCTGTTTCCGGCGATCGTGCCCGCCGTGGTCGGCGGCTTGTTCACGCTTTGGATTTTTGGATCGACCTTGTCTCTCTACAGCGTGATTGGACTCTTTCTTTTGCTCGGCATCGTGAAGAAGAATGGCATCATGGTGGTCGACTTCGCTTTGCAACGAATTGATGAGGGTTGGGACCTGCGCTCGGCAATTCACGAAGCGAGCATGGAACGTTTTCGCCCAATCATGATGACAACGCTTGCCGCGTTGATGGGCGCGATTCCACTCGCACTTGGTTTTGGACAGGATGCTTCCTCGCGACGCCCGCTCGGACTGGTGATTGTTGGCGGTCTCATTTTTTCGCAAATGATTACGCTCTTTGTGACGCCGGTGATTTATCTCTGGTTGGAGTGGTTCCAGGAACACATGCTAGATCGGGTTCCATTTCTGCGCAGCGCTCACACGCACCACGAAGAGCAGCCGGCCCCCGCCGGCGCCGGCGAAGTGCGCGAACCGATTCCCGCAGCTTGACCTAAGCGCTGCGCGAAATTAGCGCTCTCAGCTATAATAAAGATCGCGATGCGCGCGATGGTTCTCGAAGAAATCGGACAACCACTGGCGCTCCGCGACCTGCCCAAACCTAAAGTGGACAAGGGGCAGCTGCTCGTTCGCATCAATACGTGCGCCGTTTGCCGAACGGATCTTCACATTGTCGATGGCGAACTGCCCAATCCGAAGTTGCCATTAATTTTAGGTCACCAAATCGTCGGACGCATCGAGCAAGTCGGCGAAAATGTGGACGGATTTTCGATTGGCGATCGCGTTGGAATTCCCTGGCTTGGCTGGACCGATGGCGAGTGCGTTTATTGTCGATCTAGCCGCGAAAATCTTTGCGACCGCGCAAAGTTCACCGGTTACACGATTGATGGCGGCTACGCCGAGCTTACTGTTGCCGACGCGCGCTACTGTTTTCACTTGCCCGAAGACTACGGCGATGTCGATGTTGCGCCGCTCCTTTGCGCCGGGATGCTCGGCTACCGTTCTTATCGAAAAACTGGCGAGGCGCGTCGGCTCGGCATTTACGGATTCGGCAATGCCGCGCACTTGATTGGGCAGATCGCGATTTACGAAAAAAAAGAAATCTTTGCGTTTACCCGGCCGGGCGACAAACCCGGACAGGAATCGGCGAAAAAGTTAGGCGCGGTTTGGGCCGGCGGCTCTGACGAAATGCCGCCGGAAAAACTCGACGCGGCAATTATCTTTGCGCCCGTCGGCGCGTTGGTGCCGGCTGCTTTACGCGCACTCGTCAAAGGCGGAGTTGTGGTGTGCGGTGGCATTCACATGAGCGATATCCCTTCGTTTCCATATGTCGATCTTTGGAACGAGCGGGTAATCACTTCAGTCGCGAACCTGACTCGCCGCGATGGCGAAGAATTTCTCAAACTCGCGCCGCGCGTTCCGGTAAAGACAAAAGTCGAAACGTTCCCGCTCGAAGAAGCGAACACCGCGCTGGAAAAATTCCGCGCCGGAAAACTCAGCGGCGCTGCCGTGCTTGCGGTTTCTTCTTCGTAATGCCTGACTTTTAGCTTCTACTTTCCGCCTCATGCCAGCGCACGCGCCATCCGAGCAAACCGCGTCCGGTGAATTTCAGCGGCAGGAGGACGCCTTCCGCGACTGGATCTCTAATGATGGATCGACATCGTACTCCGCGGCCGCGGATCGTTATCATCTTTACGTCTCCCTCGCGTGTCCGTGGGCGAGTCGAACAGTCATCTTTCGAAAACTGAAAGGCCTCGTGAACGCGATCGGCCTGACAATTGTCGATCCATTTCGCGATGACAAAGGCTGGGCCTTTCGTGATCCGGAACGAAGCAGGGCCGGCGCACTGAAGGATCTCGAGAAGTTTGAATCAACCGATCCGATAAATGGTTTCCGTTACTTGAGCGAGGCGTATGTGGCGACAGATCCAAACTTCAAAGAGCGCGTCACGGTTCCGGTGCTTTGGGACAAAGAAACAAAGAAGATCGTGAATAATTGCGAGGACGACATCTGCCCCATGTTTAACAATGTCTTCAACGACTTCGCGAAAAACAAAGATGTCGATCTTTTCCCAAAAGAGATCGAAGCCGAGCACGCCAACCTTTCTGGTTTTCTTTACGACAACATCAATAACGGCGTTTACAAAGCTGGTTTCGCCACCCGCCAGCGGGCTTACGAAACTTCGTGCCAGAAACTTTTCGACGCGCTCGATGAAATGGAAAAGCGCTTGTCGAAAAGTCGCTATTTATTTGGGAAACGGATCGTTGAAGCCGACTGGCGATTATTCTGCACGCTAATTCGCTTCGACGTCGTGTATCACGGCCACTTCAAATGCAATCTTCGGCGGATCATCGATTACCCGAATTTGCACGGTTACTTGTTGGACCTCTATCAGCAGCCGGGAATCGCCGAGACCGTCAGCATCGATCACATCAAGCGGCACTACTACATGACGCACGAGGAAATTAATCCCACCCGGATCGTGCCGCTCGGACC
>Ga0209217_1000019_pt1 | contig 34592 bp, 29 predicted proteins | sample JacPinW_OM3H0_M2_FD_187957 | JGI IMG/M metagenome (GOLD analysis project Ga0209217, IMG submission 187957) | Forest soil microbial communities from Algoma, Ontario, Canada - Jack Pine, Ontario site 1_JW_OM3H0_M2 (SPAdes) (version 2) | ecosystem: Environmental > Terrestrial > Soil > Boreal...
TTTACCCCAACCACGCCACAAAGAGACGCCGGCTGTCGGATCGATCCACCGGTGTCCGTGCCGAGTCCGCCAAAAGCAGAGTCCGCCGCCACCGCTGCTGCCGACCCTCCGCTCGAACCGCCGGGCACTCGCGACATATCCCAAGGATTGCGCGTGACTTTGACACTCGAGTTTTCCGTGGACGAGCCCATCGCGAATTCATCCATGTTAGTTTTGCCAAATGGGATCGCGCCAGCCGCGCGCAGTTTTTGAATGACGGTCGCCTCATAAGGCGATCGATAATTCGCGAGAATTTTCGACGCGCAGGTGCATGGTTGTCCTTTGACATTGATGATGTCTTTGATCGCAATCGGAACGCCGCCGAGCGGAAGATCGACATCTGCTGTTTCAGCTTCCTTTGCTGCGGCTTCAAAGTCGATCGAAAGGTAAGCGTCGATTTTCGGTTCGACTTTTTCGATTCGCGCGCGGAGCGAGTCAATCACTTCGCGCGGTGAAGCTTCCTTTCGGCGAAGTAGCGCTTGCAGATCGGCGATGGTGAGCGCCGGCAGATCGGACCGGCTCATTCGACTACTTTGGTGACAATGAAGAGCTGGTTCGCTTTGTGCGGGGCGTTGCTTAGCGCTTCATCAGCCGTGAACCAGTCGCGCGGCTCATCCTCGCGAAACACATTGAAGATCGGAATCGCGTGGGCAGCGGCTTCGACATGGCTAACATCGACCTCGCGCAGCTTCTCGGCGTATTTCAAAACGTCCGCCAGTTGTTTTTGGAAAAGTCGCGTTTCTTCGTCGGTCAAATTGACCCGTGCCAGTTTCGACACGTATCCGACATCGAGATCGCTTGTCTTGGCCATGGATCAAAAATGGAGACGATTGAGCAACCAAATGGCCGCTATCAAAAGCGTAATGATCAGAACGAGGAAGACAATGCGGCCTTCGCGGCGCTCTTTGCGAAGCGAACCGCGGCGGCGGCCTGGTCCACTTTCGCCGTAGCGTTTGTCTTGCAGCGCCATCGAAACGTCGAGGCGACTGCCGCCCTGGCTCGCGCGTATGAGCAATTCCTCTCGCTGGCGCTTTTCGACTTCCTCCGCGACACGTGGCGCGTCCGCGATCATCCGTTCGAGCTTTTCCATCTGGTCGCGCAGCTCCGATTCCTGACGCGCCAATTCTAGTTTCGTTTGATCGAGCGCGGTTGCCGATCTAGGCGAACGACGAAGCATGCAGCGTCACCGACTCGTTGACGCCATCCAGAGAAACAGGAAGAGCGCGATAAATCCGAAAACGATCAGCGGCAAACTGAAGGCGAACCCAATTTTCATCCATTGCCAAAGCGAAGGGCGGCCTCCGCCGCCGGAAAAATCAGACGCGATCTCGGGCAACGCTTCGCCGCCCTCAGCGTCGCCGGTTGCCTGTAAACGGCTGCGTTGCTGACTGAATTCGACGCGTGCGCTTTCCACTGCGCTCAATGCCCGGCTCAGTTCCTTATGCAAGTCGGCCGGATTCCAGGTTTTTGGATCGATCGCCTCGATCAGTTCCAGATGCTGTCCGAAACTTTCCCGCATTGCCCGCAATTGCTCGAGTCGTTTTTGGGCATCGTAGGCTTCGCGTTCCAGAACAACGAGCGAACGCGTCAGCTTATCGCTAATCTCGGCGCGACCACGCTCCAATTCCTCCTGTTTCCGGCTCAGCTCTTCGAGCTCGCGCTTTTGTTTTTCGATCTGGTCCTGCTGCCGTTTGAGCTGAAGTAATTGCTCTTGCGCCTTTTGGACTTGGGAATCGAGATGTTCCGACGACAGCGACTCTTCTTCGCTCAATTCCAGCATTTGTTCAATCGGTCGAATTTTTTCCGGCATATCAAACTTCTTCAAACTTTGCTCACCTCGCGTTTGGTCGCGCTGACGCGAACATTAGTTACGCATTTCGAGAATTTCCAGACTTTTCCGAAAAGAATTTGAACTGGCAAAAGATCGATCCGCCAAACGGACGGATTGGCCGCGGCGAACCGTTAGCGCCCCGGCATCATTTCCAGCAGAACACCTTTGAAATATTCGGTTTCTGGAATTGTCGGTAGCACGGGATGATCGGGCGCTTGTTCGAACCGGCGCAATTTTCTCGCCGAACGACGCGCGTCCACCAGCGCCTCCGCGATTGTTTGCGCAAACGCAGTTTCGCTCACGTGATGCGAGCAGGAGAACGTCGCGAGCAAACCATTTTTTGAAAGCAATTTAAACGCGCGGACATGCAGCTCGCGATAACCGCGCAAGGCATCACGCAAACCGCTTTTCGTTTTCGTAAACGACGGCGGATCGAGAATGATCAGGTCGTATTCGGCTTCTGCTTTCTCAGCGCCGCGCAGAAACGCAAAGACGTCCTGCTCAATCCAGCGCACTTTGAGTCCATTTCTTTCCGCATTCCGTTTTCCGGCGGCGACGTTTTCGGAATTTTCTTCGACTGCGGCAACGTCCGTCGCACCCGCTTGAGCACACGCGAGCGCGAATGGCCCCTGATTCGCAAAACAGTCGAGCACCCGGCGTTCGGGAGCGAACTGCGCGATCGCGGAATAATTCGGCGCTTGGTCGAGATAAAATCCGGTTTTCTGCCCATGCAAAAGATCGACATCGAATTTCAGGCCGCCGAGTTCAACTGTGATCGGCCCCGACGGGGCGCCGCCTTCCAGAATCCCGGTTCGTAATTCGAGTCCTTCCGCTTTTCGAACCGCCGAGTCGTTTCGCTCGATGATGGTCGCGCCTCCAAAAAGATCGGCAATCGCCTTCACGATCAAATCGTTTCGCAAATCCATCGCCAGCGTGAGCGTTTGCAGGACGAAGTAATCGCCATAGCGGTCGACAATCACGCCCGGTAACCCGTCGCTCTCGCTCCAGACCACGCGGCGCAACTTCGGATCGACATTTCGCCGGTCGCGATACTCAGACGCCTGCGCGATCCGCCGCTTGAAGAAATCCAAATCGAGGTCCTGTCGTTGCCGGGAAAATCGGCGCGCGACGATTTGCGATTTCGAATTGTAAATCGCGCTCCCAATCAAGCGATCGCGGCCGTCCTTCAGCGAGATCACCTCGCCGTCCGCCGGATTTCCGAAAATTTTCAGGACTTCGCTGGAAAAGACCCAGTCGTGTCCATGAAGAATTCGCGCGCGGGGTTTGACGACTAATCCGGCCATGGCGATGAATGATAAATGCAAACCGGCGCACAATCGATTGTCGATCTTCCAGGCGTTCAGAAACTGCGCAGCGGAAAAGTCCGCGAAGTTTTTGATCTGGGCGACACATTGCTGTTTGTCGCGACCGATCGAATCTCGGCGTTCGATGTCATTTTACCCGATCCAATCCCGAAGAAAGGCGCGGTCCTAAATCAGCTCTCCGCCTTTTGGTTCAACCGGTTCGGCAAGATCGACAATCACTTTGTTAACTCCGACTTCGACTCCTTTCCCAAACAATTGCGGCCGTTTCGCGAACAACTCGCCGGCCGTTCCATGATTGTGCGAAAAACAAAACCGCTGGCGGTCGAATGCGTCGTGCGCGGTTATCTTGCCGGCTCCGGTTGGAAAGAATATCAGGAATCGCAGAGCGTTTGCGGAATCAAGTTGCCGAAAGGCCTGAAGCTCGGGTCCCAGTTGCCGGAGCCGATCTTCACGCCCGCGACCAAGGCCGAAGCCGGCCATGACGAGAACATCGACATGAAAAAGTGTGCGCAGATTCTCGGCCAGGAAACGGCCGAGCGGGTCAAGAATCTGAGTCTGCAAACTTACTCGGCCGGTCGCGATCACGCCGGCAAACGCGGGATTATCGTTGCCGACACCAAGTTCGAATTTGGAACGATCGACGGACAGTTGCTGTTGATCGATGAAGTGCTCACTCCCGATTCATCACGCTTTTGGCCGGCGGATCATTATGTCGTCGGCCAAAGCCCGCCGAGTTTCGATAAACAATTCGTTCGCGATTATCTCGAGACACTCGATTGGAACAAAACCGCGCCCGGCCCGAAACTGCCGGGCGATGTGGTTGCGCGCACCGCGTCGAAGTACGTTGAAGCGTTCGAGCGACTCACGGGCGAGAAGCTGAAGTAGCCGGCCCGCATCTTTCGCTCTGTCATTCCGAGCGGAGCGAGGAATCTCTCACAGACTTCGTTGATCACCACTCACCTACGAAGTTTGCGTCACGCTGCGTAATCAGAGATCCCTCACTTCGTTCGGGATGACAAGCCTGCGTATTGAATCACTTTCCGAGCAGCTCGCTCACCATCGATTTCTCTTCCTTCAGCTCTGCTACGGAGGTGTCGATCTTCTCGCGACTGAAATCGTTGATCGGCAGTTTTTGCACGATTTCCCATTTGCCGCCCTGAACGCGCACTGGAAATGACGAGATCAAATCTTTTTCGATCCGGTAACTTCCATCCGAACAAACCGCCACGCTGTGCCAATCGTCGCGGGGCGTATCGTTGGTGAGAAATCGGACGGTATCGACGACCGCGTTCGCCGCCGAACCGGCCGATGAAAGTCCGCGCGCTTTGATAATGACTGCGCCGCGCTGTTGGACGGCGGCGATGAAATCTTCTTTCAGCCATTTCTCGTCGCCGATCACCTCGTTTGCGGCGCGATTGTCGATCTTCGCGTTGTAAAAATCCGGATATTGGGTGGAGGAGTGGTTCCCCCAAATCGTCATGTTCGTTACGCGCGTGATTTCCACACCGGCCTTGTGCGCTAGTTGCGCCCGCGCGCGGTTTTCGTCCAATCGGGTCATGGCAAACCAGCGGTGCCGCGGAATTTCTTTCGCGTTGTTCATCGCGATCAAGCAATTCGTGTTGCACGGATTTCCAATCACAAGCACGCGTACGTCGGCCGAAGCGTTATGTTCAATGGCCTTGCCCTGCCCGACAAAAATCTTGCCGTTGATGCCAAGAAGATCTTTCCGCTCCATACCGGCCTTGCGCGGAATGCTGCCGACGAGCAGCGCCCAGTTGATGTCGCGAAAACCTTCGTCGAGATCGGCCGTCGGCACGATTGATTGCAACAACGGAAACGCACAATCGTGCAATTCCATGACCACGCCTTCAAGCGCACCGAGCGCGGCCGGGATCTCTATGAGGTGCAACGTGATCGGTTGATCAGCGCCAAACATTTCGCCGGAAGCGATTCGAAAAAGGAGCGAGTAGCCGATCTGTCCGGCGGCGCCAGTGACGGCGACTTTAATCGGAGACTTCATACAGATTTCCTTGCCACAGATTTACACAGATGAAACACAGATTTTCACTTGAACCCATTACTGCCGTGTCATTCCGAGCGAAGTCGAGGAATCTCTTACTATTTCGGAAACATTTAGAAATGTCTCGACTCCGCTCGACATGACAACGTAGAAGGACGCGCTGTCGCGTAATCAAGCCCGTCCCGTTTTCTCCAGCAATTGGCGAATTAATCGCATTCGCTTTCGCTCCTTCGGGCTGGAGCAGAGTTGCGAAATGCTGCGTTGCATTCGACGGACCCAATTCGAACTCGCCGCCGTGCCGGGGATATTGAAGCGATATTTTCGCGCGAGTAGATCCGTGATCATCACGATCGCGAACCACGATTCACTTTTGAAAAGCGCTTCCATCATCGCGGGATAAAAGTGCCGTTCGAAATCGATCTGCTCGTTGGTGCGCGGGAATCCGGTGAAGGTGGCAATTTTTTCGAGTTCGACGCGCGCTTGATCGGATGTCGATGTTGGATGTTCGAACGCTTCCTCCCACAACGCGCGCATCGGTTTGTGATCGTGCGTGGCGTAGGTGGCGACGGAGAGTCGCTCGTATTCCTCGCCCGGTGTGACGCGGCCATGATAAAATTCCCACTGCGGAATTTTGAAGCCGGCCACGCCTAACGAACGCAAGCTGGGGCGGACGTAATCAGGCACCGTGCCGAGATCCTCGCCGATGACGCGAGTGTCGCCGGATTCTTCAAGCACGGCGCGAAGATATTCTTCGCCTTCGCGCCGATTCGCTTCGCAATCGTCCGGGTTTGAATCATCGCGGGGATGGAAATGCGGTGCGCGGCCGCCGGTTCGCTCAAGCATTTGATTCCAGTCGAGCGGAAGAAATTTCTTGTTCTGCTTCGGGCGCCACGGAAAGGCGTAGATGCGGTAAAAGCCCAGAACGTGATCAATGCGAAAAAGATGGAAGCTGCGTCGAATACTGCGAACACGTTGTCGCCACCAATCGAAATTCCGGCGACGCATTATTTCCCAGTGAAAAAGCGGAATGCCCCAATTTTGTCCCCACTTTTGGGTGAACTGGTCGTCTTTAAAATGCGATTCCGGTGGCGCGCCTCCGCACCAATCGGGCGCAAATTCACCGGGCCGCGCGAAAACGTCCGCGCTGTAATGATTGACGCCAAATGGGATGTCGCCCATCAGCGCGACATCTCGTCGTTCGGCGTACGATTTGATCGCGGACCATTGTTCGTTTGCGATCCACTGGACGTACTGAAAGAAATGTTCGCGATCGTGGAACTGTTTTCTCTTTTCGGGAGACTGTCGCTCAAGCCACGTGCGCGCGGAATCGATGTGTTGATGCTCGGCCGCCCATTTGTCCCAAGCTTCGCTCTCGCCGTTTTCTTCCATCAGCGCGCGAAAAAACGCATAGTCATTGAGCCACGCCGATTCCTGACCGCAGAATTTCCGAAACTTCGATTGTCGATCTTCCGCTGCGTGCGCGGAGAAGTTTGCGAACGCTTTCTCGAGCAAACGGCGTTTCACTTTTTTGACCGCGGCATATTTCACCGCGCCGTGGCGAAGCTTGGTAAGATCGACATCGGTGAGGGCGGCCTCGTAATCGTCACGCGTTAGATCTTCCGGCGAACCGGGCGCGAGATGCAGCGTCGTCGGTTCAATCGCTATTGCGCTGATCGCGTTGTATGGACTGTTGTCGCCGCCCATCTCATTGATCGGCAGGAGCTGCACGAGCTTGAATCCGATCTCGGCTGCCCAATCGATAAACTCGCGCAAGACGGAGACATCTCCGATTCCAAGATCATTTTCGCTCCGCAACCCAAACAATGGCGCGAGAATTCCGGCAATCTTCTTTTCCGGCGATAATTCCATCAATCCCTTTCAGCCACAGATCAACACAGATGAAACACAGATTCAGAAGATGAACCGTTTAAATTCAACCTTCGTTCGTCCGAAATTAACCAATACGCCCACTTTCAACCCAGTGGCCTTCAGTTCATTAAGCATCTGAGCTTCATCTCGTTTGTCATATTGCGCCGCAACTTTGATTTCTATCGCAACACAATCATTAACAACTAAGTCGACGTCGTAGTCGCCGACCACTACGCCTTTGTATCGCAGTTGAATTCGCTTTTCGATCTCAGCGGTAACGCCGCGTCGAACCAGCTCTACTTGCAGTGCTCGTTGATACACGCGCTCTAGGAATCCATAACCGAGCTGGTTGTACACTTCGAACGCAGATCCGATGATAGCTTCCGTGATTTCCTTATGCGGGAACGCGTTTTCGTCCGTAGGATCGAATTCAAGCATTCTTATCTGTGGAAATCTGTGTGCATCCGTGGCTTCGAATTCTTAGCCCCTTTGCACCTGCCAGTCTTCGACGAGTTTGTTCGGAATTTCTTTCAAGAATCGCGATGGGCGTTGGAAAACGTCGCCGTAGCCGCCGGTCAAACGCATGTGAGGATAAGAAAGATAAAGCTCGTCCTTGGCCCGCGTGATCGCGACGTAAAACAGACGTCGTTCCTCTTCCAAATCTTTTCGCTCATTCATTGAACGACTGCTCGGAAACATTCCGTCGGTCAGCCAGATCACGAACACGGTGTGAAACTCGAGCCCCTTGGCTTGGTGGACGGTCGAAAGATTCACCGCTTCCTTATCGCCGGTTTGATTTGGCGCTGCTTCGGCATCGACATTACTGATCAGTGCGAGTTGCGAGAGAAATTCATTCAGATCCTTGAACTGACGAGCGAACGCGGCCAACTGATTCAAATCTTCGCGGCGCAATTCGTAATTGGTGAAGTTCACTTTCGCGTAATCGTCATAGATGGCTTCGACAACTGAGGTGATCATCTCCGATGGCGGATTCGGTTGTCCGCCGGGCGCGATTTCATCGAGCGTGTGCGCCAGCTGCGCCCAATGCTTCTTTGATTTCGCGCTCACGCTCATCGCCAACAAACGTTCGCTCCACGACGTGATCTCGCCGCGCTTGTTCAATGACTTGTCCCAGGCGTTCCAAAGATTTTCCGTACTCCGGTTCCCGATGCCGGGCAGCAATTTCACCATTCGTTTGAATGCGACTTCGTCGCGCGGATTGGCGACGAATCGAATGAATGAAACGACGTCCTTGATGTGCGCCTGTTCGAAAAAGCGAATGCCGCTGGTGATTTGGTAGGGGATGCCGCGCCGCGAGAGCTCCAATTGCAATTCGAGTGCGTGATAATGCGCTCGATACAGCACGGCGATCTCGTTAAGATCGACATCTTCATCGCGCAGCTCGAGAATTCGTTGCGCGATGAACTGGGCCTGTTCGTTGCCGTCATTTAACGCGACCACTGCCGGCTTCGCCGCAGTCGATTCGCGTGTCGGCTGTAGGTTTTTCTGAAATTGGTCGACGTTCGCGGCGATCGCCGCGTTCGCCACTTCCAGGATCCCGGGCACGCTCCGATAATTCATCTCAATCTTAAAAACCTTTGCGTCCGGATAACGTTTCGGAAATTCGAGGATGTTTTGGAAATTGGCACCGCGCCAGGAATAGATCGATTGCGCGTCGTCGCCTACGACCATGACGTTGCGATGCTGGCGCGCGAGGAGATCGATGAAATCGGCCTGGATCTTGTTCGTGTCCTGATATTCATCGACCAGGATGAATTGAAATTGGCGCCGATAAAACGAGGCGATGTTCTCGTGCTTTTGCAGCATCGACAACGTCTTTTCGAGCAGGTCATCGAAATCGACCGAGTTGGTGGCCTTTTTCTTTTTTTCGTAGCGCGTTTGCACGTCGCTGATTTTTTCGAGCAACGGGAGAAAGTAGGGAAACTTCTCGGCAAGTAATTCTTCCAACGGCGTCTCGGTGTTCACCACAAAGCTGAAAATCTCCGCGAGCACGTCGCCTTTCGGGAACCGGATCTCCTTGGGATCGATCCCCGCGCTGGCGACGACGGTGTTAATCAAATCTTTCTGGTCCTCACGGTCCATGATCGTGAATCCGCTGTTGTATCCGAGCGCGCTGCCATGGCGTCGCAACATCCGGTTCCCCACGGAATGAAATGTTCCGCCCCAAATCCCGCTCGCGTCGATTGGCAACAGGTTCGCGACCCGGTCGAGCATTTGTCGCGCGGCCTTGTTCGTGAACGTGAGCAATAAAATATTTCGCGGGTCGATCCCGTTCTCAAGCAGGTAAGCGACGCGATACGTGAGGGTTCGCGTTTTTCCCGAACCGGCGCCGGCGATGATTAATTGCGGTCCAGGCTGCGCGGTGACGGCGGCGAGTTGTTGCTCGTTCAACTCCGCCGCGTAATCGATATGGATCGATGTCGATCTAGCCGGACGGTGGAGCGTGTATTGACGGGACACATTTTACCTGTAACGGCGGTCTCTGAACGTCGCAATTGTCACCGTCAGCGCACGATCACGCTACACGAACTGGCGCGGCCGTGATCGTCCAAAGCGGTAATCTCGTAATCACCTGCTGCGGTATCCCACCCAAGAAACTCGTCCGGTCCGGCCTGGCCGATGAATTTCTTGCCAGCAAACCAATAAACTTCACGCACATCGGCATCGACTTTCGCTCGCAATGGAACTGTCTTCGCCGAAGCGACGACAATCTCTTTATTGGTCGGCGAAATAATTCGCGGGCTATGTCCGGTTCGGCCCGCCAGTTCGCTGCCCATATCCGGCAAAAACGGCGGCGGAATTTTTCGCGGAACACCGGCTTGCTCGAAGAGCGTGAGAAATTCGCCGGGCCAGAATTCGTAAACCTCGCGTCTCAGTTCCCGTGTGCCGTCATCGATCGGAACGCGCAGACCGCTCCCGCGGTCGACCAGGATCTCGCGATGCACCTCGCAGGTTTTGACCGGCGATACACCGGGAATAAACCAGCCTTCCACGTGTTGGGTGCAAAAGGCGTTCGGCAAATCGCCGGACAGCGCGCAAAATTCCACGCGTTTCAAATTCGCTCCCGCCAGCGGAAGATGAGGGACGCTCGGTTCGGGCCAGCTCGATCGCAGACTGTCGATGATCTGAAACAACAAAGGCGCCGCGGCGGTACGGCCGACAAAAGCGGGATTCGCGCGCCCATCGAAATTTCCGACCCAAACGCCGAGAACGTAATGATCGAAGACGGCGATCGACCAGGCATCGTGAAAACCGTGCGACGTTCCTGTTTTCCAGTAAACCGGCGCGTTGTGATTTCCATCCGCGCAATTTATTTCTGGCCGCGGAACGTTGCCGAGCATTTCCAGAGTGAGGAATGCCGCCTCGGGCGACAAAATCCGCCTAACGACACCGCGCCCGGGTCTCACGTCATCGTCGCTGGAGACTTGACCGCTTAAAGCAGTCAAGTTTCCAGAGCGGTGGTTGTGCGATGCGCGATTGTTATTGGTGTATTGCAGTGGGCGCAACTCGCCGTTGTTTGCAAGCGAGGCATAAAGTCGAACCAGGTCCTGCATCGACACTTCTGCGCCGCCGAGTGGAAGCGCGAGTCCGTAAAATGACTCGGGCTTCGGCAACGGCACGCCGGCTTTTTTCAGGAATTGGTAAAGAGTCGGACGCGCGAGATGCGACGTCAGCTCAACCGCGGGAACGTTGCGGCTGCGTGCGAGCGCGTCGCACGCCCGAATCGGTCCGAGAAATTCGCGGTCGAAGTTTTCCGGATTGTATTCGCCAAAGCTGCGCGGCGCATCCGCCAGGATCGATAACGGATGAATCAGCCCTTGCTCAAGTCCGAGCGCGTAAACGAACGGCTTTAAGGTCGAGCCGGGCGACCGCGGGCTGCGTGTTCCATCTACTTGGCCGTTGATGCCGATCTTGTCGAAATTAGCCGATCCGACTTGCGCGAGCACGTCCATCGTCCTCGCATCGATCAACAGTGCGGCGGCGTTTTCGATTCCGCGGTTGCGACCGGCCGCTACGTAATCGGCGATTCTTCGCTCAACGGCTTGCTGCTTTCCCAAATCGAGTGTGGTAACGATTTGATCCCGCCCGTGTGATCTTTCGAGGACTTGCTGAACAAAATGGGGTGCTAGGAATTTTCGGTCTCCGTGCCTGCGTGCGCGGAACTCGCGCGGCGACAATTCTGCTTCGCTTTCGACTCCGGCGCGGTCATACCAATTGGTCTGGGCGAGATTGACCGAACGGTTATCGCGTTCGCCGAAAAGCGCGCGGCGGCTCGGGCTTTGCGGAATAATGCTGAGCACAACAGATTCTGGTCCGCTCAATCGCGCCGCCGGTTTATCGAAATAGATCTGACTGGCTGCGCCGATCCCTTCGATGTTTCGGCCATAAGGCGCGAGGTTGAGATACGCTTCCAGAATTTCGTGCTTCGAGTAATGCCGCTCCAATTCGAGAGCGCGCAGGATCTGTTCGAGCTTTCCGCGAACGGTGCGGGTATGGAGATGAAACCGCAGCCGCGCGACTTGCATGGTGATTGTCGATCCGCCGGCCGTCGCGTGATGAAAGCGAGCGAGATCAATTGCGCAGCGCAGCAATGCGATCGGGTTCACGCCGGGATGCTTTGGGAAATATTTGTCTTCGTAGCGCAGCGTCGCGTTGATCAAGTCCGGCGAAATTTTTCGCAGTGGCGTCCAAATCCGGAATTTTTGGTCAGCACTGAGCGTGACGCGCAGCAGTTTTCCATTGCGATCGCGCACGCATTGCGAAAATGAAATGCCCTCGAGCAACGGAGGTTTTGGAAGTAGCAACCAGATCACGTACGCGGTCATCCCGAGCAGAGCGAGGGATCTCACCCACGAAGCTTTGATCACCCTTCGAATCGAGTGTGCTCCACCAGCTTTTGGGAGATCCCTCACTTCGTTCGGGATGACACGGGCAAGCGCAATCATTCCGTCACCGTAATCCTTCCACCCACGCCGCGGCCTTTGACGTTGCGATCGTACATCGACTGCGCGAACACCGGCGGGACGACGAAGTCGCCGCGATTGCAGGATTTGATCTGGTAATCGATCTCGAGCGCGTTCGTCGGCGCAGTTACGAAGAACACGGCGCGATCTTCGCGAACATCGACATAATCAACGCCAGGTATCGCGCACGTCCCGGTGTGGATCGATGAATCGACCACTTCGAAGCCGCCCGGCAAAAGATCGACAATTGCCACGTTAGTAATCAACTGGCGCTGCAAACTGCGCACGTGCATGCGCACATGAAGTTGGTCACCGAGCTTTGTTCGCGTTGCGGCTTCGTTGTTTTTGCCTAGGATCTCACGATAAACTTCCAAGCCGTTTGTCGCCGCTTGATTCGGAACTTGTCGATCGAAACCGGCTTCTACGATTTGGAAGAACGTTCCCGGCCCGCTCATTCGTCGCGAGGCATTAAAACGAAGCGCGGTTGCCTTGTCGGAAAACTCCGAGCGCAACAGCGACTTCATTCCACTCGTCAGGTGCGTTTCACTTTTATCTTTGTGAAGCTCCGTAATGCTTAGTTCCGGTGGATTTTGAGCGACCGCCTGCGAATACGCTTTCAACGCGCGCACGGCGTAAGCTGAGGAGAGCGTGTTGAAATTGCCATCGCCGATCGGTTTCAGGATGTTTTCGAATTGTTCGGCCGAGATTTTGCGGAGCCGCGCCGGAAATTCGCGCGCGAGGACGGCGATATATTGGGAATCGGTCCCGAGCGGCTGAAAGAAATCGTCGCGCTCCAGCGCCTTGTGACTGTCGATCTTGTAATTGTCGATCAAGCGTTCGGCGTCGCTGTCCTTGTGCAAAAGATGGAGTGCGCCGGCGAGATAAACTCCGGCGACATCGTTCTGCCATTCGTCGCGATGATGCTTCTCGAGATAATCGCGCAGATTCAAAATGTAGTTCGTGGTGATGACGCCCTCGCGGGTGAGGATGTAGATCGCGTAGGCAACTGTGCGCGCCTCCGCAAAGTTCGCCGGCTCGCGTCCGACCATCTTTTGCAAGTTGTGCAGACCGTTAGCGAACATTGTCGGCGGCGGCGCGAACCCGGCCGCTTTCGATTCGCTCAGAAAATCCATCACATAAACCGAGATGAAGCTGATCGAATCTCCCGTTTCCGGGACCCAGTAACCGAAGCCGCCCTGATCGTTTTGCCGGCGCGGCAAGATACCGAAGGTGTGTTCGAGTTGTTTGTTGATCTCGGCGCGGCTCAATCCGAAGTCGGATTCATCGGCCAGCATCAATCGGCAAAACGCGCCGCTGGTGATTTGTTCGCTGCAACCGTACGGGAAATTCCTGAGGTAAGCATCGAGACCGCGCGCGAGGCCGAGCGGCAACGCCGAAACGGTCGCGTCCAGTTTGCGGAATTCCGGATGCATGTCGCGTGTGAGCGCGACGTCGATCTTGTCTTTGAAACTGCCGCTGTGGACTTCGGTCATGTAAGGCGCGGGCGGCCGGACGCTGAGCGTGGCGCGACGTTTTGTTTCCTGGCCGTTACATCTTGCGGCGAAAGTGATTTTGCCGGAGCCGAGTTTGTCGTTGGCGCGGAGTTTGAAGATCGCGGTTTGTTCACGGCCTTCAGCGACGTGCATCGTCTGCGACGACCCACCCGAGATCGACAATTGCTCGTTTGTTTGCGCCCGCAGCTCGATTTCGGCATTCGGGCCTGAGCCTTCGACGTTGTTGGCGACGGTCACGCCGGTTTCAAATTCATCACCGGGCGCGGCAAGCACCGGCACGCTCGGCGTGATCACGAATGGTCCCCGAATCAATGCGTCGCGCTCGGTCGACCCGACCGTGTCGTTCGCAACGGCGACCGCCATGATCTTCAACGTGCCGTCGAAATAGTCCGGCAGATCATAAACGACTTCGCGCTTCGTATTGTCGGCGTCGATGATGCCCGACCAAAACACGACCGGCTTATCGGTGATGCGTTTGAAGGGATTCAGCTTTTGAATGTCGCCCCCGCCGCCGTAGGCCGAGACTGAACGCAACAGCGAAAACTCAGGAATGATCAGATCGACAATCTGGGCGGTGTCGACCCGGAGCATGCATTTGCGGAAATAGAACTCGAGCGGGTCCGGTGTTTTGTAGTCGGTGACTTGAAGAATTCCTTGGTCGACTGCGAAGATGACGATCTTGCTTGGCCGATCCGTTTTGTAGTTAATGTGCAACGGTTCGCCCGGTTTCGCGTTCGTCGCCGCATTGATGTCGATCTTGAGCCGGCGTTTTTCTTTGTTGGCCGTGAACGGCACGACGCCGTAACTGAGCGGGCTGACAAAGATCTCTTTGGAGTCGAGCGCACGGACGAATGCGACGTTGATGTAGCCGCTGCCTTCGAAATCCTCCGGGACGCGAATGTGCTGGACGCTGCTGGCGCTGTTGGCCTGGAACCACTGCTGCGCATAAACCTTGTCCCGCTCAATCGTGATCAAACCGTTTCCGGCGTAGGGCGCGGTGATGCTGACCGCGATTTCGTTGCTGCTGTTATACTGCGTACGATCGAGCTTCACTTGAAGCTCGGCATTCTTCTCCAGCGATCGCGCAACGACGCCGCGGCCGACGACGCAAAATTGCAGCTTGGTCAGCCGGCGATCCTGATCGTCGCGCAGTTCGAAAACGTAATTGCCCGGCTCATCCGTCGGGAGGGTGTAGCGAAATCCATTTGCGGAAACGGAAATCTTTTCGGATTTCGTGGTGCGCTCTTTCAGGACCGATTCGTAGGCAAATTTGCCGCTCTCCTGTTTGGTCAGGATCGATACATATTCCTGGGCGATCACGTTCGCGGTCACGTTGGCGATTGCGATCCGGTTGAGTTGGGAATCGACCGCAACGAGTTCGACCGCGCGCGGCTTGTTCATGTCGATGTAACGCAGGTCGCCGTCGGCTTTACAGCCGATCACGTAGGGCAAGGCCGAGATGAGCGCGTTGGTTGTCCCGATGACGCTCCGGCCGCCTTCAGCTTCAAATCCTTCGGCGGTAAAACGCATCGAGTAAGTCGCATCGGCAAATCGCTCGAGCTGTAAATCGAACTCTGTTTGACCGGCGCCGTCGGTTTTGCTTTCGCCAAGCTCAATCGTTTGTTCCTGTCGTTCCTTTTTTGGGTCGAAGAGCGGATCGAAAAAGACGTAGTCACGAAACTCCGGAAACGAAAACGCAGTTGGACGGAGTTCGAGTCGCGCGACTACGCGACGGTCGGTTGCAGGCGTTCCATAAAGATTGGCCAGCGCAACGGAGGCGCGCATTTCTTTGGGATTGGTCCAGCCACGTCGCGAGTTTTGCGACAGCCGCGTATCGATTTTCATCCGGTCCGGCAAAAATTCCCTCACGTTGGCCATCGCGGATCCGAGCAGCGTCGAACGCTTGCTGTTCTTAACGAGATAGACGTTGAAGGTGTAAAGGCCGGTCGGCGATTCATTCGCGGTTTGATAGGTCAGCTCGGTGAACGCCGCGTCCGGCAGATTAATTTTTCTTGTTTGCACGCCGTGACCGCGCGCGTCCACCACTTCGGTCTCAAGCGGCAATCCTTGGAGCTGGCCCTGCCAGTTTCGTTGCTTGACGACAACACCGATGTGAATCTCGTCCCCCGGCCGGTAAATGCCCCGCTCGGTGAAAACGAACGCGTCGAGATTTTCGGGCAACACGTTGTCCACGCCGTCGATGTCGAAGCGCGAAAAGTTCAGTTGTCGATCTTCGCGCGCATAAGGAATAAACGACACGTCGTCGCCATTCCGCGCGACGAACGCGACCGGCGTTTTCTCGCGGATCGATTTGTCGACTGAAGTGAACGCGCAGTGACCATTGCCATCGCTCTTCGCGCTCTGAATGGGGATGCCATTTTTGCCCAGAAGATCGACAATCACGTTTGCGAGCGGCTTGCCTTCTTTGATCGACATCAGAAAAACGTCGTGACTGCCGTCCGCGTTTTTCTTGGTCAGGATTCCGATGTCGGTGACGAGAAGAAAACGCGAATCTTTCACCGCGTTGACCGGTTTCTTCTTCACTGAATCCCAGCCGCGCGCGGTCAGGAAAAACAAACCACGCTCGCTCCCGCCGTCAGCCGGCTTGCGCAAATGCTCACTAAAATCGAATGCCGAATAGGTCGCTTTCCATTTGTTCTCGAGCGCGATGCCTTGCCGCTCGGTCGCGATCCGCGAAATATTTTCGTGATTGAAGTAATCGGGGAACTGGAAATGCGGGTGTTGAAATTTTCCTTCGGTTTGGCTGACCAGATGATTGATCTGGGTTGTGGCCACCCGGCTGATTTCGAATTCGATCGCGCTCAGCGCGCGGGAGCGGATCGACAATTTCTTTTCGCCATTGAGCGCGAGCAAACCGCCCTCGCCCTCGATTTGCACTTCGCGTGGCAGCGCCGGCACGTCAATCACTGCGTTGTAATCGTCGCTCAGCGGATAATCACCGAGAGCGCGGACACCTTTTTTTACCCGAACGTAAAGTTCGCCGTCTGTCTCGACCCGGATCCGGAATGCATGTTGTCGATCTTGGGCCTTTTCCGACGGCAGCGGCACATAGGCAATTGGCCGCGCATTATCCAGGATATCGTCCGGAACATCAGTCTCGCTTTTCCAACGTTCGCTTTCTTTTAGGTCCGAAGTTGCCGGCTCCTCGCTCGAATCGGTTTCGTCATCCGAACCAGCGGAATCGTCTCGCGTTTGCTCGACATTTTCTGTTTCCTCGTCGGCTTTGTCTGCTTCCGGAATTTTGCGTTTCGGCAACAATTTAATCTCGAGCGCCTTTGCCAGTTCACGCGTGCCGATGTCGGCGGTGGTAGTGAGAACAACCAGCTGCTCCGGTTCGCCATTTTTATTTCGCGCGATGGTAGTTTGAATCGAATCAATCTGAAACATCGATCCAATCGACGGAATACGGAGTTTTTGTTCGACGCCGGTTTTTGTTTGAGCCCCGCCCTGGGCTGTGCGGACGCCCTTGCCCAAAGTCAGTTTCACGAAATCATCGCGCTCCGGCAGGATGACGGGCGAGCTGCGCACGTAGGCGAGACGACGATGCAATCCATAGGTGAGGGTGAAGTGCGGCGCGGGATCGTTTGGCGAAAAAATGTTAGAGCCGGCGACCATCGCGAGCTGCAGATGTCGATCCAGTTCGCCGCGGTCGATTGCATGGGTCAGCTCAAGCGTGGCCGTTATCTGGCGCTGCGTCGGATTGGTCGGGTCCTGATAAAGTTCGGGTTGTTTGACGGCGATCCCGAACGGCGGCGTCTGCGTTTCATAAACGAACCGCTCCATCAGGATGTGACTCGGAAAAAATTTCTGGTCGAACACGACTCGGAATTTTTGGTCAGCCGGCCAATCTTCGGTCGGTTCGAAGACAAGAATGTCAGCCTGAAGCCAGCGCCAGGCGCCATTGAGGTGCGGCTGAAGTTGCACGCCTTGCACCGAAGGCTTTTTCAAATCTTCAAGGCGCGCGGCCGATTCACTGAAATAAACAACCAGCCGCGGAAATTTTAGTTCTTTCTCGAGCTTGGTGACTTCGACCGGCACAATCTTGACCGACACGCGGCGCGGTTTAGGCAAATGGGAATACCAATTCCAACTCCACGCGCCGGCGCAGGAGATCAGGAAAATCGTGATAATCGCCGGAGCGATCAGGCGCGGATACGCGCGTTCGAGACGGCGCCAATTTTCTCCGGTTCGACTCAGCCAACGAGGCGGTCGCCAGGAAATATCTCCGAAGATTTGCTCCGGAATTCGCCGGGCACGGGCAGCGGTGGCGGCAACCCATTTGATCGCATTCGAGAGAGGCGCGGGAGTTTTCATGAGGGGAATACGCCGGCCCCACCCAAATCTTTCAGGAAAAGTCCGAGCCGGGCTGGCATTTAGAAAACCGATCCACCTTGCAGGCCGTCGGCGACAACCGTTACAACATCGGCATGAAGAGCGGTGGTTTAGCCGCGACGCGTCGCAGTCTGGTCGATCGACTGGCCAATTGGGACGACCAGAAGCGCTGGCAGGAATTCTTCGATACTTACTGGAAGCTGATTTATTCGACCGCGCGCAAGTCCGGCCTAACCGATGCGGAAGCGCAGGAAGTCGTGCAGGAAACCGTCATCACCGTAGCCAAGAAAATCGACAAACTGAAATACGATCCGGCGATTGGTTCTTTCAAGGGTTGGCTCTTGCAAATCACGCGCTGGCGCATCGTCGATCAGTTTCGCAAACGCGAGCCGGGCGAAGCGAAACGTCCGCACGCTGCGGATGATCGTCTGACCGCAACAATCGAGCGTCTACCGGACGCGCATGTTGCCGATCTTGATGCGGTCTGGGAAACAGAATGGAAAGAGAATCTGTTTGAGGCGGCGATCGCGCGCGCAAAAAAGAAGGTCGATCACAAGCAATTTCAGATTTTCGACTGCTACGTGCGCAAGGAATGGCCGGCGCAAAAAGTGGCCGACCAATTGGGAGTCAGCGTCGGGCAGGTCTATCTCGCGCGTCATCGGGTGTCGGCGGTGTTGAAAAAGGAAATTAAAGCGCTGGAAAAACTCGGCCGCTAAGATCGACATCCACGGCCTGCACAATTGCCTCGCGGTCGTCGCTTGTGTAAAATTGCGACCATTCCCGAACAAGTTTCCGCTCAAGTCCCAATTATTCCCGATCACGAACTTTTGCGCGTGATCGGGCGCGGCGCTTATGGCGAGATTTGGCTGGCCCGGACGGTGACGGGCGCATTGCGCGCGGTGAAAATCGTTTACCGCAGCACATTTGAGAGCGAGCGGGCTTTCCTGCGCGAGTTCGAAGGAATGTCCGCCTTCGAACCAATCTCGCGCGGGCATGCCGGATTCATCGACATCCTACACGTCGGCCGCACGAACGAATATCTCTATTACAGCATGGAGCTGGCGGACGATCACTTGGCGGGTCGCGAGATCGACATCGTCAGTTACGAGCCGCGGACGTTAAAGAGCGATCTTGGCCGCCAGAAACGGTTGTCGGCCGATGAATCGATCCGCCTCGGTATTTCGTTAACCGAAGCGCTGGAAGCGTTGCACACGCGCGGACTGGCGCATCGTGACATCAAACCCTCGAATATCATTTTCACCGAGGGCGTGCCGAAACTCGCCGACATCGGGTTAGTGGCGGCGAGTGGACAGCAATCGTTCGTCGGCACGGAAGGTTATGTTCCGCCGGAAGGTCCGGGAACGCCGCAAGCCGACATCTACAGTCTTGGCAAACTTCTTTACGAGACCTGCACCGGAAAAGACCGGCTCGATTTTCCAGAGATCGATTCGCAGTTGAGCCAGCGGCCCGACCGCGAGCAGCTGCTGCAACTGAACAACGTGCTGGTCAAAGCGTGCGCAAACGATCCGAAGAAGCGTTACGAATCGGCCGCGGAAATGCATCGCGATCTTGCGGCGCTTGAGCGCGGCGAACGTCCGGGAAAATCGCGGGCGAAAGTTTTGTTGGCAACGATGTCGATTGTCGCGATCGGGATCGTTGGTGTTTGGTTTTGGCTGCAGAGCCAACAACCGGATGCCGATTTCCGCTTACAAACCGCGATCCGGACCGAACCGCCTGGCGCCCTCGTCGTCCTGGGTGATCATGCGCAGAAAAGTCCGGCGACGTTCGGGGATCTGGAGCCGCGCAAATACAATCTGCGCATCATGAGTCCGGGTTATGAACCGGTCGAATCCACGATTGATTTTACCGCGAAGCGTCCAGTCAATCCGTTGCCATTTCGCCTCGTGCGCAGCAAAGGCGCGCTCGAAATCCATTCCGAGCCGTCGGGTGCGCAATTTTCGATTCGGAGCGCAGACGGTCAGATCTCGCGGGAAGGCACAATGCCGCAATCGATCGTCGATCTTCCAACGGGAAAATATTCGCTGATCGCGCGTCGCGGAGATTGGGAAATGCGCGACGAAGTCGAAGTGGCGCGTGGAGAGACGACACGCAAGTCATTCGCGTTTGTCAGCGCGACAGCGAACATCACGAGCGAACCGACCGGCGCTGAGATTTTCATCGACGGAAAATCTCGAGGGCGTGCTCCGCTGCGACTCGGTCTGCCGGTGCGTTCGCACGAACTGACGGCGCATCTCGATGGTTGGCCTAACGAACAGCAAAAGATCGACATCGATCCACAACACGAAAACGCCGTTCATTTTGTTTTTGCCAACGGCAGCGTGAAGATCACGAGTGCGCCGGGCGGCGCAGTGGTCATCGCTAATGGCAAGGAGCTCGGCCAAACACCGCTCGTGGTCGAGGAAGTAAAACCAGGCGACGTGACTTATGAGCTGTGGCTCGGTGGTTATAAGTCGACTTCGGTCAGTGGGAAAGTTGAACCGCAGCAACAGGCGTTTCTGGCTGCGCGCCTGGAAAAAAGCGTCGGTCCCGAGCCTGGGCGGCCGTTCATCAACTCGTTGGGGATGAAATTCGTCCCCGTGGGCGACGTTCGCATATCGGTGTTGGAAACGCGGGTGCAAGATTACGAAACTTTTTCCCGCGCGAGCGGACGGCATTATGAACCAGCCGACTTTCAGCAGGCGCCGACTCATCCGGTGGTGAAAGTGAATTGGTTCGACGCCGTGGCGTTCTGCAAATGGCTGACCGACAAAGAGCGCGACGAAAATCTCCTGGAAGATCGACAATCATATCGACTCCCGACCGACCGGGAATGGAGCATGGCGGTTGGGTTGGTCAACGAAACTGGCGCAACGCCGCAGGCGCGCGATGGCAAAATTAAAAACGAGTTTCCGTGGGGCAAGCAATGGCCGCGGCCCGCCGGCGTGGGAAATTATGGAACGTCGCAACGCCGCGGAACGACCATGCCGGTTGGAAGCTTCAAAGCGAACTCGTTAGGTCTGTACGATCTCGGGGGCAACGTCTGGGAATGGTGCGCCGACACTTACAAAGGCGGCAGTAGTGGAACCGGCCGCGATTGGGGCGTTCTGCGCGGCGGTTCCTGGGCGACAAGCAATCGTCTAGAAATGCAATCGTCATATCGCAACGTGGTCGACCGGAACGAACGCGACGTGATTTATGGATTCCGATGTGTGCTCGCACCGGAAACCAGCAACGTGATCGACAATCGATAGGACTCCGGTCATTTCGGCGCAAGCGCGGCCCTCAAGCGATCAAGAAATGGAATCTGCGCGGGGTTGATCTTGCGCCGCGCGATTTGTTCCGGGAAAAACTCCGCGCGATCGATTTCCGGAAACTCCTTAAATTTTCCCGAACGCGGCGGCCATTCGATCTCGAAGAGATTCGATTTCAGTTCGAACTGCTCTGGTAAATCGCCCTCGACTGCCCAGGCGTGAACGGTCTTGCCGCCTTTTTGTTTGATTGAGCCTAGCGGAATCCAATTTCCGGAAGGTTTGATTCCAAGCTCTTCTTCGACCTCAATCCGACCGCGTGTCAGCAAATCTTCGCCGGGCGAGGCTTCGCCTTTTGGAATTGTCCATACCCCGTCATCTTTCCTGGCGAAGAACGGGCCACCGGGATGCGCAAGCAGAAATTCGATAATGTTGTTGCGGCGAAAGATGAGCAGGCCGGCGCTGACGCGACTGCGTCTTTGTTTTTTCGGTGGCGGCGAATCTTCCACGCCATCTTTCAACGGCAGACTCGCCGCCGTTGCAAGTCAGCGAATAATGCCGAGCGCTCCGAGCGTTGCCGGATCAATGCCGGAAGTGATCGGCAGAAGATGATCTCGCTGATAACGCGCGATCGCGGCGCGGGTGAGCGGGCCCATATTGCCGTCAATTGCGTAGGTGTAATAACCAAGCTGCTGCAACTGAGCTTGAACGCTGGCCACGATCTGGTCCGGTGAAAGCCCGTCGTAACCATAAATCGGTTCGTTGTACTGATAATAAGAGTACGGGTCGTAACCCCAGGCCGGATACCACCAGCCGTCATACCAACCCCACCAGCCCCAGTTGAAAAAGATGATGGCGGCACAGCGATTCCTCCACCAATTGGAGCCATGGTGATGGTGACAGTTGTTCGCGTGGTTCAACCGCGCTTGAGAGACGCTCGCGACGTTCCCATTCCAATTGCGAAGACGGGTGGATGTTTGTGGATCGAGCTTGTTTCGGGCGATTGCGTTTCGGGCGGAAGACTGATGTAAATTGCCAGACTGATGTAAATTCCCGGCGCGTTGAAGCGCGTAGCCGCTATTGAGGCTGTTCGCGCTCGAATGCATCTGGTGACGTAACACGGAATTGCCGACCGGCGGATAATTGAACGTGCGATTGCCGTTTCGATAAGTCGCAGTCGGTTGGTATAGCATTGTGCCAGAGTAATGCGGGATTCCGTTGGAATGCGGCGTCATCGTTGAGGTTGTAGTTGCTGGTGATGATGAGCCGTGATGCGGCGCCGGCGCGGAATTCGAGGATGTGTTTCCACCGTTGCCTTTGGCCGATGCGTTGCCAGCCAAGCCGAGGGCCACGACCGCGACGACTGCAAAGGATTTTTTCATAAACACGACCTCACCAATGAAACCATTCTACCTTGTTTTGGTTGCGCCTTACTACCCCGATTTAGCGAATCACTTCTTGAGGCTGCGGACGTAGGCTACGAGGGCTTTGATCTCGTCGTCGCTCAGCGTGCCGCCGAACGCAACCATCCTGGTGATACCGTCTTTGGTCACGCCATCTTTAATCGCCGCCGCCGCTTGAGCGTCGGTAAACGATGACTGAATCTGCGGGTTGGTGAAGTCCTTGGCATTCAGTGCTTTTGCCATCGCGGTGTTCGCGCTTCCATCGGGCGCGTGACATTGCATGCAATTATTCATCCAGTTGGATTTTGGATCCGCGCCGTGCGCGGAGAAGAGAGCAAAGCAACTGAATATGATTGCGGTGGTTATTTTCATGACGATCAGCGCTCTCGTTTCTGGCCGATCTCCTCTAGTAATTCGATCTGGATCTGCTGAATCTCGAACAGCCGATTGTATTGGCGACGCAGCAGGTGATCGATTTTCTCGTGCAAGTGCCGGATTTCGAGTTCGGCTTTGAGGTTGATCTTGTAATCGTTTTCCGCGCGCAAGCGATCGCGCGCCTCAGCCCGGTTCTGACTCATCATAATGACCGGCGCCTGGACGGCGGCCAAACATGATAGAATCAAATTGAGAAGAATGAACGGATATGGATCGAAGGGTTTGGTGGCGAGCAACACGATATTGGCGCCGATCCAGACGAAGATGACAGCGCCAAAGCTGATAAGAAATTTCCAACTGCCGCCGAATTCGGCGATGCGATCGGAGAGGCGTTCGCCAAAAGTAAGTTTCTTTTCGAATTGCTTCTCGATGTCGCTAGAAACGATCTCGTGCTGGCGCAGGCTTTCGACGACTTCCTCATCGAGCGCGGAGAGTTCTCCGATCTCCTCCTGCAGCACTTCCTTGACGTATTCTTTGCGGCAATCGCCGATGTCGTCGAAGCAAACGAATCCGGTGCCATCCCATTCCGGATGGTGCTTCTTGATGCAGTCGAGCAGTGATGGCCGGATTACTTCGGCAATTTGCCCTTCATTCGGAGATTTCGGTTTCCCGCAGATCCGGCAGACGCACGTTTCGCTCATGTTGGTTCAATGTGGAATAAAAGCGCACTCGCCCGACTTGTCGATCTTCAGAAGATGAACATTCCAATAGCCGCTCCAAACATAAGCAGCGTTGCCACGGACACGACGATTACACTCGGGATCGAGCTGGGCTGCTCTTTCATGAGCTTGCGATCGAGCGCGACGAAAATAATACCGAGAAGAAGAAATGGCGCGAGCAATCCGTTGATTACCGCCGTCCAGTAAAGCGCGCGCACCGGGTTCACATTGAGGAAGTCCATCGCGATGCCGATCAGCGTTGACACAATGATGACGAGATAAAACGGGCGGGCGCCGCGAAAACGTTGATCGAGTCCTTCGCGCCATGCGAAGGTTTCGGCGAGCGCATAAGCGGCCGAGCCGGTGAGGGTCGGGATTGCGAGCAACCCGACGCCCACGATACCGAGGGTGAAAAGCGTGCCGGCAAATTTTCCAGCAAGCGGAGAAAGCGCCTCCGCGGCGTCCTTCGAAGTCTCAATGTGCGTGATTCCGTGCTGGTGAAGCGTGAGCGCAGTCGTGAGAATGATAAAGAACATGACCAGATTCGAAAAGAACGTGCCGACGTCGACATCGATCCTGCGCGTGATGATTTCGACGGGTGTCGCGCCGAAACGGCGATACAACATTCGGCGTCCTTTTGCTTTGTCTTCTTCGACCTCCTGCGACGCCTGCCAAAAAAACAAATAGGGGCTGATTGTCGTGCCGAGGATCGCGACCAGCATTCCCCATTGGTCATGATTCTTCGGCCAGGTCGGAATGAAGGCGGCGTGCGCAACCATTCGCCAATCCGGATGAATGATGAAGCCGGTGATGACGTAAGCGAACAAAACGAGCGCCAGCCATTTCAGAATGGTCGCGATCTGATGATAACGGAAAAATATTGTGGCGACAGAAATGCCAATGCCAAACACGATGACGAAAACATGAGAGTTAACGCGAGTCAGCATTTCCGCCGCGTCCGACATTCCGGAAAGATCGGCGCCGACGTTGATCGAGTTTGCGGCAAAGAGCGCCACTGCTGCGACGAGGATCAGTGGCCGCGGATACTTGTGGTGCATGGCGCCGGCGAGACCACGGCCGCTGACCATGCCGATGCGAGCGCACATCATTTGCACGAAAGCCATCAGCGGCCACGTGATCAGCGCCGTCCATAAAAGCGCCAGGCCGTGTTGCGCCCCAGCGATCGAATAAGTCGCGATGCCTGAGGGATCGTCATCCGCCGCGCCGGTGATGACGCCCGGTCCGAGCGCATTAAGGAACCGTTTAACCAAACCCGGACTGCCATCCCTCTTTCTCGCCATGTGCGTTACGTTTCGACCTTGAAGCTGTAGATGTCGATCTTAGATTGAATTCATGGAAGAAGCTGAAGTTCCATTGGAAGATTTGCAGGAGCACGTTCATCACAGCGCTGAGCACAGCGGCGAGAAATGGATTTCGTGGGTGGCGCTGAGCACCGCGATCCTCGCCGTTCTGGCTGCGATCGCCGGACTTCTTTCCGGAAAACATGCCAACGAGGCGATGATGAGCCAGATCGAAGCGTCCGATCAATGGGGTTACTATCAGGCCAAGAGCATCAAGGCTTCCGTGCTCGACGCCAAAATTGCGCTCTCGACCGCGCCTAACGAATCCGATTCCGCCAAGCGCGATCGTTACGAAAAAGAGCAGGAGGAAATCAAAACCGAGGCCCAGCACAAGCAGGCGGAAGCGAAATCGAATTTTCATCAACACGAAGTTTTCGCCCGCGGCGTGACCATGTTCCAAATCGCGATTGCGATTGCGGCCATTTCGGCACTGACGAAGAAACGGCGCTTCTGGATCGTGAGTCTCCTCTTCGGCATTGCCGGCTGCATTTTTCTCGCGCTTGGCTTCGGTCACTGACATGCGCGTTCTTGCCATCGACGCTTCCTTGCGCAACACCGGCGTCGCGGTTGTCGATGCAAACAACGGAAAAGCGCGCGCGCTTTACTTCGGCACGATTCACAATGCGCAGAAGCTCCGATCGTCGTCATGTCTGGTCGCGATCCGAGATCGGTTGGCCGAATTGATCCGCGAGCACGAGCCGGATTGTTGCGCGCTCGAATCGGTCATTTACGTCCAGAGTTATAAGACCGCGATTTTGCTCGGCGCCGCGCGCGGCGCGGCCATTCTTGCTGCTGCTGAAAATGGACTGCCCGTTTTCGAATATCCGCCCACACGAATCAAACAGGCCACAGTCGGTCGCGGCGGCGCTGGAAAAAATCAGGTGGCGTTCATGGTACGCGCGCTTCTCGGTTTGACCGAAACGCCGGATGCGGATGCGGCCGACGCGCTCGCGATTGGTGTAACCCACCTGCGCGCGCAAGAAACCGCGCGCATGGGAATCCCTGGGGCCACCCAAATATGAACCCGCCTTCGGAGAGCTCCGGCGTGGCAGGCGATCTTCGAATCAGTTGGCTCGGCCGCATGAACTTTGCCGATGCGCTCGCGCTTCAGGAAGACACCGTTGCCAGGAAGCGCAAAGATCACGATGCCGCCGATGAAGTGCTCCTGCTCGAGCACGAACCCGTTTACACCATCGGACGGACGCCGGACAAATCGAGTTTGTTAGGCGAGAAAAATTTACCGCATCCGCTTTTCGCAATCAACCGCGGCGGTCAGGCGACTTATCACGGGCTCGGCCAACTAATGGGCTATCCGATTGTCGATCTTCGCCGTTGCGGACAGGATTTGCATCGTTACCTGCGCTGGCTTGAGCGAACGCTGATCGAATTTCTTGCCGGCTACGAAATTGTCGGGACGCAACGCGAAGGTCTCACCGGTGTTTGGATCGGCCATCGCAAAATCGCGTCGATCGGTGTCGGCGTTCGTCATTGGATCACCATGCATGGATTCGCGCTCAACGTTTGCGGCGATCTCGCGCCCTTCGCGTACATTGTGCCGTGCGGAATTTCAGATGTGACAATGACGTCGATGGAAAAAGAGACCGGCAAATCGCTTTCAGTTGTCGATGTTGCAAGCACATTCGAAAAGCTCGTCCGCGACAAGATTCAGAATCTGCGCTGCGATCGACAAGCGCACGCGCTCTCTGCCTGACGAAAGAAGGTTATGATTGAACTGGAAGACAACGTCGGGGACATCATCGGCAAAGCGCAACGCGGTTTAGGCATTTCCGATAGCGACCTGGGGAAGAAATCCGGCATGAGCGCGGATGCAGTTCGTAGAGCGCGCGATGGGCAAGCGGACGAAGCGACTCTGCGCGCGATTGCGCCGGTGCTGGATCTCGACGCAAACGCACTGGCCGATCTTGCGCAGGGTAAATGGAAACCGGACAAGCTCGATAATTTCGAGGGGCTCGCGCAATTCAATACCAGTTACGGCGGGATGCTCGTGAATGCGTATCTCGTTTGGGACCCGGCAACGAAACACGCAGCCGCATTTGATACCGGCGCAGATTCCGCCGGAATGCTAAAGCTGGCCACAAAAGAAAGTCTGAGCGTCGAATTGATTTTGCTGACGCACGCCCATTCCGATCACGTCGCCGACTTGCCTCGACTGCGCGAAGAAACGGGCGCCGAGGTTTTCGCGCCGGAACGCGAACCGGTGCCGGGCGCGGAAAAGATCGAGGAAGGAAAAAGATTTCGCGTTGGCAAGATCGACATCGAAGCGCGGTTGACCTGGGGACATTCGTCGGGCGGAATGACTTTTGTCGCGACGGGTCTTACTCGTCCGATTGCGATCGTCGGCGACTCGCTTTTCGCTGGCTCGATGGGTGGCGGGACCGTTTCCTACAAAGACGCGATTCGAAACAACCTCGAGAAAATCCTGACCTTGCCGGATGAAACGATCATTTGTCCCGGTCACGGGCCGATGACGAGCGTCGAAGAAGAAAAAAAACATAACCCGTTCTTCGCAGGCAAGTTTCGTAAATGAACATCGGACTTGTTGGCGTTGGGCGAATGGGCGCGAACATGGCGCGTCGATTGAAAGATCGAAACTTTCACGTGACCGCGGTTCACGACACGAACCGGAAAGTGGCCACCGATCTGGCGGGAGAACTTGGCTGTGCCGCGTGCCAGGATTTGGCGGAAGTGACGGCGGAATCCGACGTGATCTTGACTGTCGTCACCGACGACAAAGCGATGCGTAACATTTTCTCGGGAACCGGAGACAATCTTCTCGTCAATGCACGCGAAAAACTTTTCATCAACTGCGCGACGATTTCACCGCAGGTGCATGTCGATGTTGAGAAGATGGCGGAGAAAGCCGGCGCGCAATCGCTTGAAGCGTGCATGGCCTCGAGCATTACCCAGGCGCGCGAGGGGAAACTTTATTTGATGTGCGGCGGGGCCGAGGCGGCGTTCCGGAAAGCGGAGCCCGTGCTCAAAGAGCTTGCTGCGACCGTTCGTTTTATCGGCAAAGCCGGCGAAGCGGCGAAAGTGAAGGCACTGGTCAACATGGTGATGAATATCAACACCGCCGGTTTGGCCGAAGGACTGGCGCTCGGTGCGGCGCTCGGGCTTGATTTGGAAATGCTGAGAAATGTTTTTTCCCAGACCGGCGCGGCGTCGCGCGTCTTGGAAACGGATGCCGAAGATATGCAGAACCGCGAGCACAGCTGCTTTTTCTCCGCCGCGCACGCGGCCAAAGACAGCGGCATTGCGCTCGAGCTCGCGCGTCAACTCGGTCTTGATCTACCGCTTGCGCGCGCGACCAAAGAACAATACGAGCGCATGATCGCGGAAGGTTTGGGCGAGCTCGATAAGTCTGGCATCGCCGAACTCACCTTCAAAGATCGACATAAACATTCCGGCGATCACGTCTGAGATGGTGGATCGAGCAATCCCTTGCTCGATGTTAAAGTCTAGGCGGCGGAGCCGCCCTTTCTTTTTTAGCATCGCCCGCGGAGCGGCCGATCCACCCAGATGTTGCACAGCGCGAGCTGTGATAACTTGCTCGCAAATGAAAACGGTATGGCGCGTCTTCGGTTACTTGAAGCGTTATCCGGCGCTGGCGTTGGGCACGCTCGGGTGCGCGATCCTTGGCACGCTGACGGTGATCGTTTTTCCGGGTGTGACGAAGTGGATCATCGACGACGTCGTGCGCCAGCATCATCCGGAAAAATTATTGCCGCTGGTGCTGATCGCGTTTGTCGCGTTTTTGCTTCAGCACGCCTTCAATACGCTGCGCATTATTTTGAACAACACTTTCGAGCAACGCGTGATCTTCGATTTGCGGAGCGATTTGTATTCGCACATTCAACTGCTGCCGCTGCGATGGTTCGACAATCGGGCGACTGGCGATTTGATGACGCGCGTGATCGAAGACGTGAATTCGGTCGAGCGCGTCCTGATCGATGGAATCGAGCAAGGTGTGGTCGCGATCCTCCAAGCGATGATCGTTCTCAGTGTGATGTTCTATTTCAACGCCAGGCTGGCGTTGCTTGCGCTGATTCCGTTCCCATTTTTGATCGCGGGCGCGTTGACCTACACGCTGACCGCGCATCGGCGTTATCGACTGCAACGCCGCGCGGCCTCAGCGATGAACGCGCTCTTGCACGATAATCTTTCCGGGATTCGCCAGATCAAAAGTTTCGCGCGAGAGAAAGAGGAACACGCGCGGTTCAATCGCGTGAGCGATCAGTTGCGGCACGCCACTCTCGTCGTGATGCGGGTCTGGGCGATTTATTCTCCGTCGATGTCGATGTTTGAAGCGATCGGCGCGGTGATGGTGCTCGCGTTCGGAAGTTACGCCGTGCTCAGCGGCGCGATGCAGCTCGGCGATCTGGTTATGTTCTTGATGCTGACCGCGTTTCTTTACGATCCGATCAGCCGGCTTCATCAATTGAATCAGCTTGTCCAAGCCGGTCGGGCCGCGGGCGAGCGCGTGTTTGAAATTCTGGACGAACCGATCGAGCCCGGTTGGATCGACAATTACGCGCCGGTGCGAGTCGCTGGCGACATTCGTTACGAAAACGTCCATTTCAGTTATGCCGAAGGTCTTCCCGCACTGAAGAATGTTTCGCTGCATGCGCGACCGGGCGAAACAATTGCGCTGGTCGGCGCAACCGGCGCCGGCAAATCGACGGTGGCGAGTTTGCTTCCGCGTTTCTACGAATTGAAAAAGGGCGACGGGCAGATTTTTGTCGATGGAAAAGAGATCCGTGAATACGGCATTCGCGCGCTGCGTGAGAACATCGGCCTGGTAACGCAGGAAAGTTTTCTCTTCAACGGATCGATTCGCGAAAATCTTCTAATGGGAAAACCGAGCGCGACTGACGCCGAGTTATGGCGCGCTGTGGAAGCGGCCAATGCGCGCGAGTTTATCGAGCGCCTGCCGGACAAACTGGAGAGCGTGGTCGGCGAGCGCGGTGTGAAGCTAAGCGTGGGCGAAAAGCAGCGGCTCTCAATCGCGCGCGCGTTGCTCAAGGATCCTCCAATTTTGATCCTAGACGAAGCGACTGCGAGCGTGGACACCGCGACCGAGCGTTTGATTCAAGAGGCGCTCGAGCATTTGATGGCAAACCGGACGTCGATGGTCATTGCGCACCGGCTTTCGACAATCGTGCACGCCGATCAAATTCTCGTGCTCGATCATGGCCGCATCATTGAGCGCGGCACGCACGAGGAGCTGATCGGGCACGGCGGAAAATACGCGCGGCTGTGCGAGCAAAGCTTGCTCGAATCGCCGCGCGACATCGTCGATGTGGCCGCCAATTTAGAAGAGGCGCCGGTCCCGTCGCCAGACGAACAAATGTCGATCTAAGCGAGCGGACGGCTGCGTTCGAGAAGCGCGTTATATTTCTCTTCCAGCTTTTGGTAACGCCGCTCAGCTTCCGCGAGGGCGCGGCGTTCGTCGCGCAAGGTTTGTTCGAGATCGCGAATCCGCTCCTGAAGGCGCATGGAAATGCCCGCGGCGGCGGGCTCGGTCGCAACATTGGTTTTGCTCGCTTTCGAGCTGACCGCGTTCGTTTTGAAAAGCGCGTGCATTTCACGGATCTGCCGACGCGTTCCATCGCATGAATTAATGACGAAGGTGTCTGCGTTGATATTGCCGAGGCGAATAAATTCCTGAATCGCGCCGACGGTGGTGGGTCCGTAGTAATGCTCGCTCGTGACTTCGACCAACCAATCCATCCCGAGCTGCGGCACCATCGGCGCCTTCAGCCATGTTTGTTGATCAGTGGAGACAACGTCGTGCGGTGCGACTTGAGCGGCCGAAGCCCAACCGGAAAGTTGATCGAACGAAATCGGTCCGAAGATGGAGCCGTCCTGATGTTTGCGCAAAAACCAGGACTCGCTGGAGACATGCTCCATCGATCACTCGCCGGAAGAGGGCGTTGGGATCGGCGATGGGGGAATCAAAAGCGTTTGGCCAGCCTGCAATTTCAGTGGGTTATCGATGTGATTGTATTTTTGCAGCTCGCCGACACTGACGTTGTGCATCTTCGCGATAGAAGTGAGCGTTTCGCCGCGGGCGACGATGTGATTGCTGCCGCTGCCGTTGGCGGCTTTAGCGGATGGTTCCGGCGACGCGGAAGTGGATGTCGATGTTGCCGACGCCGATACCGAGGGGGCGCCCTCGCCAATAATGACGCCGGGACGCTGGTGGTCGATCGCCTGCTGAAGCTTGAGAATTTGTTGCGAAAGCATGTCGATCTTCGCATTTTGCTCGTCGATCTTTTTGGTCAGCTCCTGAATTTCCACAGTTTGGCTCGCAGCGGTTTGAGTCGCGGCCGTTTTCGGAGTCGGTGCGAAAGTTTGGGCGAAGCCGTTCGAATTCGCGAGAGCGATGAAAACAAGACCGGCAAGAGCTCCTCCGAACAGCGATTTCATTGAACTCCGATTCTGGCATCGGCCGCTTCCACTGGCAAGCGGGGTAGCTAAGAGATGGGCCAGCTTGCCTTCGCATCATTTCTCCTTAAATTTTTTGGTATGCCGGAGCGCGTGCAAAAGCCGTTTGATCCCGCTCCGTGGGGTCCTAAGCAGGGAGACGAAGGTGGTCCGCGTTCGCCAGACATCTCGCGGCCGGACACGAAGGATTTATTGAAGAAAATGCGGAAGGTGGATCCGAACCAGTCGAAGCGCTACCGCCAGCGCACCGGCCAATAATGGACAAGCCACCTTTGGCATTGGACCAGAATTTCTCTGGCGGGAGCGAAGATTTCCCGGCGCTCTTGCGGCGCAAAGGTTTGCTCCAGATCGCGCCCGAACCAACCGCCGCGGCCGGAAATCATCCGTTCGTTCAGACGGAGTCGACCACTATCCTCGCGTTCAAATTTGCGGGCGGTGTGCTGGTAGCGGGCGACCGTCGCGCCACTGCTGGCAACACCGTCGTTTACGATCGCGCTGATAAAGTGCTCGAGATCGATCGCCATTCGATCATGGCCATCGCGGGCGTGCCGGCCACGGCCTGGGAAATGGCGCGCGTGCTCGAGCATTCGTTTCAATATTTTCGGCGGACACAATTGCAGGAGATGAGCGTGGACGGCAAAGTGCGCGCCCTTTCCAAATTGTTGCGGGACAACTTCGGTTTCGTCATGCAGGGCGTCGGCGTGGTGGTGCCGATTTTCGCGACCTACGATGGAAATTCAAAACCGGAAGCCCGACTCTATTTTTACGACGCGATGGGCGCGCAATTCGAAGTGACAGATTATGCCGCAACCGGCTCAGGTTCGCCGGCGGTGCGCGGCATCCTTTATTACGAGAATAACTGGGGCGGCAAGAAGCTGCAGGAATTGAACGAGGACGAAGCGACTGCGATCGCCTTGCGTGCGCTCGACACCGCGGCCGAGGCGGATACTTCCACCGGCGGAGTCGATCGAAGCGGGAAAATTTTTCCACTGATCAAGATTGTTTCGCGCGAAGGGATCACCACGTTGCCGGAGCAAAAGATCGCCGGCGTGTTCAAACAAAAGGTGGCATGATCGAAGAGCCGTATCGTTGGGTAGAGGCGATCGCGAACCGACGCGAGTATATCGAAACGCAGCTCGCGGCGGGTAGCCCGATCGCGGCGGTTGGATATCGTGACGGAATTCTTTTCGTAACGCTCGGACGCGCGCGACAAAAGATTTTTGAGATTTACGACCGGATCGCGATGGGCGCGATCGGCCATCCCGGCGATATCGAGCGATTGCGATTGGCGGCAATCGAATTGGCGAGCACCGAGGGTTTCACGCGCTCGGCGGCGGACGTTTCCCTGCGCCGTCTCGCGCATTACTCGCTCAGCCCGGTACTGAAGAGTGCGTTTGAGCAAGTTTATGGTGCGCCGTTTTTGGCGCGGCTGCTTTTTGCCGAGATTGGTTCGAGCCCGAAAGAAGATTTGTTTTTGCGTATCGATTATGACGGCGCAATCGCGGCTGATGGTTTGACTGGGCAACCGAGGCAGCGGTTTGCAGTCTTGAGTGGAACGCGCCAGTCGGCAGAGCTGATGGAAAAGTTTTTGCAAAAAGAACACGTTACCGACGCGGCGCTGCCGGACGCCATCAATGTGGCATTCGATGCGTGGAGCGTTGGCCGAATGACGATGGGAGAAAACGCGAGCAAGGAATTGCCGGAACGCGACGCGATTCGCAAACATCGAGATGAGCAGCTGACCAACGCCGGAATGGAAGCGGCCGTGCTCGAGCGCGACCGCAAGAGCGCGATTCGTTATCGAACTTTGGCGGACGAAGAACTGCGTTCCAGTCTTCAAAGGTAGCAATGTTTCGAGGGCGATTCGGCTTCGGCGGGGCAATGAAAAACATTGTCGCGTGGCTGGGACTTTCGCTGATGGCGGCTTCGTTCATCTGGTGGCAAGTCCTTTCCATTCCACGGCCGGCACCTTCGATGCGCCATACTGCTGCGCCGGCGCCATTCACGCTGGTTGTTCTCGATCCTGGCCACGGCGGCCAGGATTCCGGTGCGATGTGCGGCGCGATTTATGAGAAGGATTTGACTTTCGATATCGCGCAGCGCGTCGATCGATTACTTCAAGCCCAAGGTCTGGCGACGCTGATGACGCGAGTTGGCGACAGTTATGTTTCGCTGGCCGATCGCGCGGCAGTTACGAATCGCGCGCGGGACTGCATCTTTGTCAGCATCCATTTCAATGAAGGAAAGAAAGTGGTCGGTGGAGTCGAAACCTATTATGCCGAGCATCAGGCCGCACCGGCTCCGCGGCTTGTTTCGTGGATTCCGTTTTTTCAAGGGCCGGCGGCCGAGTCGCCGACTTTGGCGAGCCAGAGTTTGGCCAAGTTCATTCAGGAGGCGATGGTGGCGCGAACCAAGGCGCTCGATCGCGGGACAAAAGCCGAGCAATTTTTTGTGATTGCCAACGTTGGAGTCCCGGCGGTGCTGGTGGAAGCCGGGTTTCTTAGCAACAAAGACGATATCGCGAAGCTGGAAAGTAACGATTACCGCGAGCAGATGGCGGCGGCCATTAGCGAAGGTATCCTGCGCTATCGCGACGTTTTAAAACAACGACAGCTGCCGCTCGCCGTGACCGGGGCGGGGACTGAATAGCGAACAGATTTCGGCGTCAAAGCAACATCGACATGAAACTTCGGATCGCAGTTGTGGTTCTGGTGGCCGCACTCGCGGCAGTAGCAAGGGCAGACCAAGTCGTCCAAAATGTGCAGCAGGCGCTGAAGGACCAGGGTTTTTATTACGGCGAAGTTACCGGCGAAAAAGATGCGGACACGACAGCGGCGATTCGGCGCTACCAAATTCGTAATGGGCTTCAAATCAGTGGCGATCTCAATGATGAAACGCTCAAATCTCTTGGGGTCGAATCTTCCGGTGCTCGCGCGATCGTAAAAGCGTCGCCAACGCGGGCGCCCGCTGCGCCGGAGACTTCGGATTTGCGCGCCGAACCGCGGGAAAGTTCGGCTCCAACGAATCCTTTGACTGGGCAACCATTTCCAGAACCGCAGCAAGATCGACAATTACTCGCCCG
>Ga0209217_1000020_pt1 | contig 34168 bp, 34 predicted proteins | sample JacPinW_OM3H0_M2_FD_187957 | JGI IMG/M metagenome (GOLD analysis project Ga0209217, IMG submission 187957) | Forest soil microbial communities from Algoma, Ontario, Canada - Jack Pine, Ontario site 1_JW_OM3H0_M2 (SPAdes) (version 2) | ecosystem: Environmental > Terrestrial > Soil > Boreal...
CTGCAACTTCAGGTTGATCGACTCGCGCTGCGAAAGCAGGTCATCCAAGGGGGCCTGGCCGAGGACGCTGCGCAGCGTGGTCTGGGCGATGAGCGAGGTGGCTTGGAGAAAGTTCACCACTTTCACGACGGCGGCTTCCGGATCGACCACGCGGAAATAAACAACCGCGTCGACCGTTACCGGCACGTTGTCGCGCGTCATCACCTCTTGCCGCTCGACACTGATGGTGACGACGCGCAAATCCATGCGCACCATTCGATCGACGATCGGGATGAGGAAGATCAGTCCCGGCCCTTTCGCGCCGAGTAATTTTCCGAGGCGAAAGATCACTCCTCGCTCGTATTCGCGCAGGATGCGGATTGCCTGCGGCAAAAAGATCACCGCTAGGATGATGAGTGGGGCCATCCAACCAGCTAACTTAAAGAGTCCTTCGATTAATGGCATGGTTTTAGTCTCCTTTGTGTTTCACTTTTGCAGTTAATCCTTGCACCGCTGCGATCTCAACCAATTCGTCTTTCTCGATAAGTGTATCGCTGACCGCATTCCAATACTCACCTTCAACGAAAATCCTGCCGCCGCGCGAGTCGATTGGCGTTAATGTGGTCACTGTTTTTCCAACCATTGTTTCCGCTCCAGCCTTCACCGGCAAGAGTTGTGCCCGCAAACCTTTTCCGATAACGAAAACAAAGAATGCCGCGGTAACCAGCGTCGCCGGAATGATGAAGCTGAGCGATAAACGAAAGAGCGGATCGGCGCGGTTAAAGAGCATGAGCGAGCCGATCAGAAACGAAATGATCCCGCCCACAGTCAGCACACCGTGGGTGGGCGCATAGACATCAAAGATGAAAAGCATGAGTGCGAGCGCGATCAAGGCGAGTCCGGTCACATTAACCGGCAGAACCGCCGCCAGATAAAGGGCAAGGACCAATGCAATCGCGCCCACGACCCCGGGCAGGATCGCGCCGGGCGTCGTCATTTCACCAATGATTCCGTAGATGGCGATGAGCATGAGAATGAACATAACCTCAGGCCGCCAGAGTCTTTGAAAGACGCGCTCCGATGCCGACATCTTGATCTCGCTGATCTCTGCGCCTGCGGTCTTGAGCGTTTTGCCATCGATCACGCGTCCGTTTAGCTGCTTTAACAACTCCGTAAGATCGACAGCGATGAGATCGATGACTTTTAACTCGAGCGCTTTCTCCGCGCTGATGGACGCGCTCTCACGCACTGCGGATTTGGCCCAATCGACATTGCGATGGCGCCTGGCGGCGATCGCTTCGATGTAGCTCACGGAAAAATTCTCAAGCTTTTGCTTCATGGTGTCGTCCGGTTTCTGTTCGCCGCCGGTCGGATTGCCGCCTAGCGTGACCGGGTGCGCCGCCCCAATCGTCGTGGCCGGCGCCATCGCCGCGACGCTCGCGGCAACGGTAATGAAGCAACCGGCACTGGTTGCAGTCGCACCGGTCGGAGCGACGTAAACTACTACTGGCACCGGCGACCCTAAGAAGCTTTGTACGATCGTTTGAGTCGAATCGAGCAGGCCGCCCGGCGTGTTGAGTTGAATGACCAGACATTGTGCGTTCTGCGCACGGGCTTCATCGATACTTCGCGAAATGTAACTGGCTGTCGCCGGACCAATCGCCCCGTCGATTTTGATCAACGAAACCTTCTCCGCCCCGTCCGCAGCGGCACACGCAAGCGAGAGAGCCAAACATGTTAACGCGGTTTTCATCCCCATTTTGACGCAAACTATCACTTCCCCGGGCGATCTACAGCCACGAAATAGCACTTCGCTCGGCGGACACGCCTTTAAGCTCAAAGAAGAACCAGACAGCAACTCCGGAGAGCGTAAGATTTTCCTATGGACCCGTACGCAAAGCCGAACGAGCGCAGAGTAGGCGCGAGTCGGCCGAAGATTTCGCATTTGCCGAGTGACATCGATAGAAGAACGCGGAGCCAGCGACGAGCTGAGAAGCAAGCCATCGCGGCCGAGCGCCGCGCGATCAAGAAATCCGCTCGGCGACAGTTAAAGAAGGAAATGCTTGAAGAATTGAAAGCCTTGAGGAATCGGCGAGGCGCCGATTAGGACACGCCAGGGCGCGTGCGCTCCCCAGTTATCCGTGCTATCCGCGGTGAAACCTGCCCGGGATCGGTTACTTCGGTGTTCCGACTTTTGCGCTGCCGAGAAACGTCGCGTTCTCATCAACGACGAACCGCGGTGCCTCGATGTCGCCGTGCAGGGTGCAACCAGCCAGAAGCTCGCAGCGTTCGGTCGCGAAAACATTACCCTCGATTTTCCCCCGTAACTTCACCGATTTTGCCCTGACTTCGCCGCGGATGAATCCGTTCTCCGCGATCGTGAGTGTTCCGGTGGAATCGATCGAGCCTTCCACGTTGCAATCGATCACCAATTCGTTACGAAACTTGACCGTGCCTTTGATCGAAACTCCTTTCGAGAGAAGGCCGGGCGATTGCGCCGACGTGGATAAAGGCTTGGGTTGCTCCGGGATTGCTGGCGGCTCGGCTTCAGGCTTTCGACTTGAAAACATTGCCATCTATATTCTCCGATTCCTCCAATTTTGACTGCGTGTAAAGCTAATCTCGTTCCTCGCCGATTCGAAAAAGGAAAATAAAACACAATAAATAGAATGAACCGCAATTTTCCCATCGGCGAGATCCGAGTCATCCGAGGTTACAAACTCCAATGAAAAGCACCCCGCCGCTCTTTTTCAACGAGGCGCAAGTGCGAAAGCATTTGCGAATGGTGGATCTGATTCCGGCGATGGAAAAAGCGTTGGTCGATTTCTCGGCCGGAAAAGTGACGCAGCCGGTGCGACAAGTGATCGCGGTCGATCCGCCTGGCGGATTTTACGGAATGATGCCGGCGTTAACTCCGGAAGGGCTAGGTCAGAAAATCGTAACGTTCTATCCGCCAAACGCGGAGAAAGATTTGCCGACGCACATGGCGACAATCCTTCTGAACGATCCAAAAACCGGCGCACCGGTCGCGGTCATGGACGGAAGATTGATCACCGAGATGCGAACTGCGGCGGTTTCGGCAGCGGCGTCAAAACTTCTCGCGTCCAAGGATGCGAAAGTGCTCGCCGTCCTTGGCAGCGGCGTGCAAGCGTGCAGTCATGTCGAAGCGCTGCGATTGGTCAGGCAATTCCAGGAAATTCGCGTTTGGAGTCCGAACAAATCGCACGCGGAGCAATTCGCGAAAGAGATCGGCGCGAAAGTAATGTCAGCTGAAGACGCAGTCCGCGGCGCGGATGTCGTTGTGACTGCGACGAGTTCGAAGATGTCTATCTTGCAGGGCAAATGGTTGAAGCCCGGTTGTCATGTCAACGCCGTTGGCGCATGTCGACCCGATTGGCGCGAACTCGACGACAACGCGATGCGAAATGTCGTCTTCGTCGATTCACGTGAAGCGGCTATGAAAGAATCCGGCGATGTGATTCTTTCCGGCGCGAAAATTTATGCGGAACTGGGCGAAGCATTCGCCGGCAAAGTCCCACCCCGCGCAAACGAAACCACCATTTTCAAGTCGTTAGGCATGGCCGTGGAAGACGTGACGGCGGCACTGCTGGTTTATCGATCAGGTAAGAAGAACGCGAAAAGATAACCGACGACGGGCCCAGGGTGGAAAGTTACTCAAGACCGATCCGTTTGAGGATCGCAGCGAACCGCGAATTGGCACGAAGCGAATCCCATCTCGGATCGACCTTCAACAGCGTCACCCGTACGTCGTGTTCGTCGCAAGCTTTCTCCAACAAGGCGAGAGCCTCGTTCTGTTCACCCAGCGCGCTATGCACCATGGCGACACTGAAAGGCGGAACGTAATGCTGACTCGACAAAGTCTTCAATTCATGGAGCACCGCGCGCGCTTTAGCTGTGTCGCCAGACAATGCCGCCACGTAACCGATCGACCCGATCGCTTCGGAGTTGCCATGCGACAATTCTTTCGCCTTCGTGAACTCGGCGACCGCTTCCGGATACTTGCGCAGCTGCGCATAGACTTTTCCCAATATCACGTGCGTCACCCAAAAATTTGGATCCAGTTCAAGCAGCTCTTGCAGTTTTGAGAGCGCTTCCTGGTCTCGCCGGGCGTGATGGAGAAACATACCCTCCAGTGCACGGTAGATCAGGAAAACCGGGTCTAATTCCCTTGCCCGGGCCATCTCGAAGATGGCTTCGTTATGGCGTCCCAGATCCGAGAGCACGTGAGCATAGGCAAAGCGGGCATGCGCAGAATTAGGATTAAGTGCGATGGCGCGTTTTGCCTCTTTTTCGCCGCCAGCCCAATCCCAATCGTACCAAATGAGACTGAACGCCAATGACGCATGAGCTTCAGGCAGCGAGTCATCGATCTCCAACGCTTTTGTCGCGGCTGCCTTGGCCAGGGGCAGGCACTCCTTGGAAGGCACGTCGGCATTGATAGCAAGGGATCGATTCGCTTCTGCTAATCCGAAGTAGGCCAACGCATAAGTCGGATCCAAATCAATCGCCCGTTGAAAGAAACCGATGCTCTTTCTGATGTCGGGCGGAGTGAGTTTGCTCCACTGATAACGTCCCGTGAGATAAAGTTGATAGGCCTCGACGTTGTCTGTATAGCGCTTGGTAAAACGATCTTTCTCTGCGCCGCTGAGCCGCAATGCGAGCGCGTTCGCCACTTTTTGGGAGATCGTATCCTGAACGGCGAAAACGTCCGTAAACTTTTCATCGAACGTCGCCGCCCAACGCGATGATCCATCGGCCACGTCAATTAAACGTGCCGTAACACGAATGCGGTCGCCGGATTTTTGGACGTTCCCTTCCAAAACCGAATCGACCTGCAGTTGATTCCCGGCGACCACTGGATCTTGCTCAAGGCCACCGTACTTGCGCACCGAAGTGAGTGAACGCACGATGATTTCCCTGCTGTTGCTCAGCTTGGCGATTAAAGTGTCCGCCATTCCCATTTCAAGCACTTCGTCTCGATTCTGTGACGCGATCGGCTTGAATGGAAGGACCGCGATCGATTTTGCCGGCAGCTCGGCCTTCGCAGTTCGGTTTGAAACCGTGTAGCGCCCAAGGAAAAACAAACCGAGCGACATCGCGCCGGCGATGACTACCACATAAATCCACGTGCGATTCCGCGATGGGCTGGTAGCTAAATCAACATCTTCAGTGCGTTTGATTCCTTCCGGCGTCAGTTCAAACGCCCAAGCGAGAAGCAAAGCAATCGGAAATCCGATGACGATGAGCAGCACAATCAAACGAACCACCCAATTCGGAATATCGAAAACTGGAAAAACCTGCGCGATTCCCTGCGCCAGAGCCCAGCCGGCGACGGCGTACGCAACTGCAACCTTGTAAACATTGCGCCGCTTCAATTCGCCGAAGAATTTCTTCGGATTCACGGCTCGATGTTTGTCACACAGTCATGCCAACAGCAAGGCATCCGTCGCCGCTACGCCTCAGCGCGAAGTATTTCGTCCGCCTCAGGCAAAGTCTGACAAGTAATGATTTGAACGTCGCCGCGGTAATGGAAGATCGACATGATTTGTAAACCGATGTCGCGATGCGGGTCGGGAATGACACGAACGACCATGGACGCGCCCTTTTCGTTGAAGATATCCATCGCTTGCTCGATAAACGGCGCGCACGCGACATCCATCGATTGCAATTCGCTCAGATCGGCCAGAAGACGAAATCCACGTTGCAACTTCGCGAGACCGCTACGGATTTGCTCCAGGCCTCTCTCGGTTTCTTGTGCTCGGACTACTCCGTTGTATCGGATCACAAACAAACTTTTCAGCTCATCGACTTCGAAGTTAATCACTCTTTCAAACGATTATATTTCTTCAACAACTCGCGCAGCCGATCGTGCGGAAGCGCTTCAACGCGGTGATTGTCGGCGCCGGTCATGGTTTGATTATCCACCAGCGCGTTTACCACCGCTTCTTCGGTCGCTTGCACAACCCCATTGAAAATCGGGTCCATCAAATCGTTCGGAATCGTTTCGACCGAATGCGTAACCTGATCGGCGGCCCAAACATTTTTGTTCGCGGTTGAGAACGCAATGAACAGATCGCCGGAACCATTCCCCGAAATCGTTCCGGTGCGGGCGAGCCCAATCGAAACGCGGCGCGCGAGGCGTTTCAATTGATTCGGCAAAAGCGGCGCATCGGTCGCGACAACGGCAATACACGAACCGGTGTCTTCTTTATAAACTGACCCGGGAATTTCTTTCCCGACCGGCACACCCGCGATCGTCAAAAGCGGACGACGTCCAAAATTTGCCTGAACAAAAACGCCCACGGTGTAAGTGCGAGCCGCACCGGCACTTTGCGCCGGCTTATCTTTTCCAGCCTTGATGTCGATCCTGCGTGAGGCAGTGCCGCTGCCGCCTTTGAATTCGTAGCAAATCATCCCGGTGCCGCCGCCAACGCTCCCCTCTTCGATCGCGCCGCCGTGCGCGGAATCGAGCGCATGAGAAACGTTCTCCGGCTTTACGTGAAAACCGTTCGTGTCATTGAGCCAGCCATCCCATGTTTCGGCGACGAGCGGCAAACTCCACCAATATCCGCTGGCGTCCGACGCGCCGTGTTTAATTCGCCACGCGATCACAGCATCGCGCGCAACTCCGACACTGTGCGTATTGGTAATGACAACCGGGCCTTCGAGAAATCCGCTTTCTTCAATCCAATGCGTGCCGGTCATTTCGCCGTTTCCGTTCAAGCTGAACATGCCGGCGTAAACCGGATCGTTCAGCGAATCATGTCCGCGCGGGATGATCGCGGTGACACCGGTGCGCACTGGACCTTTGCCGACCACGAGCTTTCCTTCGCCGCGAATGATCGTGCTGTAACCGACTTCGACGCCAGCGACGTCGGTGATCGCGTTGAGCGGACCGGGCGTGCCATCGAACGGAACGCCGAGATCTCGCGCGCGCACTGCGACACGAGTTTTAACTCCCGATTTCGGCGGCACCGATTGCTGCGGCGGGCGCGCTGAAGAGTCGAGACCGATTACGAGCAGGAGCAACAGCACGGCCCTGAGGCTGAATGTCGATCTTATGAGCATTGGAGATCTAATTTCGCTAATGGTTTTCTATTTTCGCGAAGCAAGCAACGCATTTAGACTGACTTTGTGAGTTACGAGGTTTTCGCCAGAAAATATCGACCGCAGACGTTCGACGATCTGGTGGGACAAGCCCACGTCTCGCGCACGCTCAAGAATGCGGTTGCGCAAAACCGGCTGGCGCACGCTTATTTATTCGTCGGGCCGCGCGGCATCGGAAAGACCTCGACTGCGCGAATTTTAGCCAAAGCGCTCAACTGCGTAAAAGGGCCGACGGTTACGCCGGACGGCACCTGCGATAATTGTCGTGAGATCGCGGCCGGCAATAGCCTCGATGTTCTGGAGATTGACGGTGCAAGCAACAACGGCGTCGAGCAAGTGCGCGAGCTGCGCGAAAACGTCCGCTACGCGCCAGCCAAGTCGCGCTACAAGATTTATATCATTGACGAAGTGCACATGCTGACCGCGGCCGCGTTCAATGCGCTTTTGAAGACATTGGAAGAACCACCACCGCACGTGAAATTTATTTTCGCGACGACCGAGCCCCAAAAAGTCCTGGCCACGATTGTGAGCCGTTGCCAGCGCTTCGATCTGCACCGGATCCCGGCAAAATTGATTGCCGATCATCTCCAGTTCATCTCCGGCAAAGAAAAAATCACGCTCGAACCAGCGGCGGCCCACGCGATCGCCCGCGGCGCGGAAGGCGGACTGCGCGACGCGGAATCGATGCTCGACCAGTTGGTTGCGTTTTGCGGCGAAAAAATTGCGGAAACCGACGTGCTCAACGTTTTCGGGTTCACCAGCGAGCAAACAGTAGTCGATTTGACCGGCAAAATTTTGCACGGCGAAACTGCGGCCGCACTCGATGTTCTCTACGCGCAGTGCGAAGCCGGCAAGGACATGATGCGGTTGATGTCGGATTTGATTTCCTATTTCCGCGATCTGCTCGTGTTCAAAGCCAAACCGGATGCGCTCCAGGAAGATGTCGATCCTGAAACGCAGCACGCGCTCGCGGCGCAGTCCGAACTGATTGAGAACAATCGTCTCCTCGATTTGATCGACCAGTTCGCGCAAGCCGAAGGGCGAATGAAGTGGGCGCCGAACAAGAAGCTGCATTTCGAAGTGGCAATCATCAAAGCGATCCAAAGTCTGAATCAGGTAACGCTCGATGAAGTGATCGAGAGACTGGGCGAACTGCGCGACGGTAAAACGCCTGCGGAAAAAAAAACTTCAGCCGCTGAAACAATAGCGGCGCGCAACCGCCGGTCCGGCTCGGAATCGCCTGCTCCAAAAACAAGCGCAGCCGAGCCGGCCGCCTCTACGGTTCTGCGCATCGCTGAATCACCGGATGGCGACGACGATATCGAAAAGATTTGGCAGCGCGTTTTCTCGAAAATCCCAACCCAAAAGGGATTTGTTCGAAATTCAGCGGCGGCGGCGCACGTTCTGCCGAGCGAAGGTCGCAACTTCATTCTTGGATTCTCGCCCGATCAAAAATCGCCAATGAATATTTTAGGCACGGCAACCAACCGCAAACTCGTCGAAGCGCTTTTACGCGAAGTCAGCGGCAAAGATTGGACGCTGAAATTAACCGTGCGTGAAAATCTTCCATCGAAGCCGCAAGCGTCCTCCGAGACTCCATCTGAGAATTACACCGATGATCCGCTGATCCGCGAAGCGCTCGAGATTTTCAAAGGCGAAGTCAAACGGTGAGATCACAAATGAATCTGAACAAATTGATGAAACAAGCGCAGCAGATGCAGGCGCAAATGGCGAAAGCCCAGGCCGAGCTGGAGGAAAAAACAGTCGAAGTAAACGCTGCGGGCGGAAAAGTGAAAGTAACCGCGAACGGCGCCGGCGAAATTCTTTCGATCAAAATCGACAAGCAGGTTGTCGATCCAAGCGACGTCGAATTTTTGGAAGAAGCTGTCCTGAGTGGCGTGCAACAGGCAATTAAGCAAGGCAAAGCGCTCGCTCAATCGGAAATGAAGAAAATTACCGGCGGACTCGAAATGCCTGGGCTGTAGTCGAGATCGCAAACCAGATCGCGGCGGCACAGAAGAGCAGATACGAGGCGTTCCGAAGAGCGATGACTAGAGACGGCCAGGACGAGTGGCAATTGAAGTCCCAAGTGCCGAGGAGCCAGGGATTGCCACATAAATACCAATACAAAAAGTAAATGTAGCCGCTGACGAGAAGAATCGCCGGGATGAAAAACCAGCGCGGAAAAAAGAACCAGAACGGCAACGACCAGGCAAAGTATTGAAAAGAAAATCCGTCGCTCAAGGCGAGCACGACGATGTAAATACCAGCGATGGTGGCGCACAATTCCGGCACGGTTCGCGCAGAGCGACGCAGCCAAGTGAGGAGAAATGCCAGCGCCACAGCGATTAACCAACCGTTCGCCAGAAAAAAGAGAACCGGAGCATGAAGCGCCTCCGGCCAGGTTTGCGGTGCTGCAATGATCGAAAATAAAAGAACACGGGGTCCCCACGCGGGAACGCTCGCGGTCGTATGCAAGATTTGGGCGCGATAACCAAAAACGTTATTCCAAACGATCGCGGGATCTTGAAGGAGCGCTGGAACGTAGGTTGCGAGCGCGATAACTCCGGCAATCAGTAAAAACTGAAAGCGTTTGCGCCAATCCGGAATAAAAAAGAGCAGAGCGGGAATCGCCAGCACGGTCGGAAGCTTGATCCACAAACTCACTCCGAGCGCAATCGCGGCCGCGAGCAATTTGTCTTTCGACAACAGGCAAACGCAAAGCACCAAAAAGAAAGCAACGGCTGAATCGGTGTTGCCATGATAAGCCGAAAAAATAATCGACAACGGATTCACCCAGTAAGCCGCGGCAGCGACAAAGCGCCACTGGCACGCGCCTAACAATGAGAACAGGACGAAAGCCGTGGCTGCGTCGAGCAATGCGAATGGAGCGCGCAGGAAAATTCGAAACGGAACGCCGGTCCCTTCGGCTACGCGCAAGAAAAGAGACTCCGCTTCGCTGATGAACGGCGGATGATTTGCCGATGGATCGCCGTGGTAATAACCAATCAGTCCATGGTCGCGAACATCACGGGCGTGGCGCTCCCAAATCGCGACGTCTTGGGTCCCGTCCGTGAAAACGACGAGATAAAAACGCAGCGCGGCTCCCAGCGCGATAACCACCCAAAACCAGATGCCGGGACGCGAATACCAATGAGACGGTGCGGTGTCGTTCATCAAAGCGAGCGTGCCTGCCGTTTGTGTTTGTCGTAAACACAAATTTCGCGCACTCCAAGGATCGACATCTTCTCGGCCAGGCGGTCGAAATTTTCGGCAAGCTGCACGTGCGAATGCGCGTCGGACGCAGTCGTAAACGCAATCCCCTTTTCGATCGCGAGCTCGATGATGCGGTCGCCGGGATAAAGTTCGTTCACGGGTTTTCGCCAGCCGGCGGTGGAAAGTTCGATGGCGAGATCGCGCGAACGAATGAAATCGAGAGTCTCGTTCACGATCTGGCCAATCTCGGCATTCGGCCGGTGACCGTGGATCTTGATAAGATCGAGATGCGACAGACAATCGACCAGACCGGTGGCGGCGATTTGGCGCACGCGCCGGAAGTAATCGGTATAAAGATTGTCGATGTTGCGTCCTTGGAATTGCGATGCGCCGGCCGGAACGCTGTCGAACATTTGCGTCGGGTTGTCGAGGTAATGGACCGATCCGAGAACGAAATCGAGCTTGTCCCAATTCTTTTCGATCCATTTTCGTCCCGCACCTGACGTCTGCGGATCGTTATCGAGCTCGATGCCGGCCCGAATTTTCAGATCCGGATTCGCGGCGCGCAATTTATCAATCTCACCAAAATCGATTCCGGCATGAAAGCGATCGTGATCGGTGAAGGCAATGTTACTCAAACCGCGCACGCGCGCGCTGTCGATCCACGGCTGCAACAGTTCTCGCGAATACGTTTGAACGCGATGCCCTTGCGGATGGGTATGGTAATCGGAGAAAAGTTTCATGGTGGATCGAGCAGTCCCTTGCTCGATGTTAATTTAGGCAGCGAAGCTGCATTTGTTTAGCATCGCCCGACGGAGCGGCCGATCCACCGTCACGGTTCGGTCAAAAACTTTTGCCGGACGTGAAGCTCGGGATATTTCGGGAAAAAGACGTCGGCGGTAAAGACTTTGCCGGGTGTCAGATCGCGGGTGGCAATGTTTTCCTTGTACTCGACGTGTTCCCCCGGATTAATGAGAATCGTTCCGGGCTTGTCTTTGATTGCGTGATTCTCAGACCATTTGGTCAGGACAATGTCGGCCGAGTTAAGCAATTGAATCTCGATTCGCTGATCGGTCGGAAAATCGAGCGGGATCATGCGGTTGCCGAGATTGGTGACGATCACCTTGATTTGCATTTGTCGAACCTCCGACAACCGCACTGGCTGCGGTGAGACCTGTAGGTCGAGAATCAGTCCGCGCAATTTGCGATCGTTGTATTTTGGCAGCACTTCAGACGAAGAAAACGGATGGAAGATGCGGCCAATCAAACCTCGCTTCTGCAAAGTTGTGGTCGTAATCGGCGTCGGCGTCGGAACCGGAGTGACCGGTACCGACGGCCTTGTTCCCGGCGTGCCCGAGGGCTCCGGCGTGGTTTCCTGGGCCGACAGACCAGCGGCCGCAGCGAGCAGTATCGAAAAAATGATGGCGAGACGAATCATCGACGGGTTAAACACGAAAAGGTAGCGTTATCAATCGATCATGAAATCCATTTTCGCGAGTCTGATTCTGGCACTTTTCGCCATTTCCGTCGCGGGTAAAGATCGACATTGTATATTTCGCGTCCACGCGGAAGCGAATTCAAACGATACGGGCGCCTTCTCCAGCTCCGTTCGCGCATTGTTTTCCGGAAAACAGGTCGCGATCGAGCGAACGCCGCGCTTGTCCGAACGCGATGTGGTCGCTTTTTACCCATACCCGGCCGGGGACGGAAATTACGGCGCGCTTTTTCAACTCGATGAACACGGCCGTCTCGCGCTCGACGCGTTGAGCATCGAGCGGCGCGGCAGTTTGCTTTTTGTCCTGATCAATGGCCGGCCGATTACGGAATTGCAGATCGACCGCCGCGTTTCCGACGGCCGGATTTACATTGGATCGGGACTAACCAAAGCCGACATCGAGTTGATGAAAAAGGACTGGCGATTGATCGGACAACGAAAACGCTAATGCCGATGCGTTCGTTGTTTGCAACGCTGGTCGCCGTCTGCTCGTTCCCAGTGATGGCTGTGGCGCAAACAGAAACGGCGACTGTCGATCTTGCCTTGCCTACGGATAATGACGCGATTTTTCACGGCGGCGGCCCGGATTTCTATCAATACGTCGAGCGCGATTACGGCGGTGAAAAATCGACGCCGTGGGAAGGCGGCCAATACGGTTTCGTGCGCGATCCGGAGCAGACGCGCGCCGGCGTTGTTTACACCCGCTTTCATGAAGGCATCGACATCCGCTGCCTTCATCGCGATGAGCGCGGCGAGCCATTGGACGAAGTGCGCGCGATCGCCGACGGCAAAGTTGTCTACACCAATTCGGTTCCCGCTTATTCAAACTACGGGAAATATATCGTGATCGAACATCGATGGGACGGCTCGCCTTATTTCAGTTTGTACGGGCACCTTAGTGCGATGAACGTTCGGACCGGAGACGCGGTGCATCGCGGGCAGCACATTGCGGTGATGGGTTACACCGGAGCTGGAATCACCCGCGAGCGCGCCCATTTGCATCTGGAATTGAACCTGATTCTCACCCACAAATTCGAAGGATGGTACGATGCGTTCCACCAGGACGATCCAAACCACCACGGCATTTACAATGGAATCAATCTGGTCGGACTTGATATTGCGCGACTTTATTTAGCGCTCCGCGAAAAACCTTCGCTAACGATTCCGCAATTTATCGGTCAGGAAGAAATTTTTTACAAAGTGGCGATTCCGAAATCGCGGCACTTTGAATTGCCAAAACTTTATCCGTGGATGTTAAGCGGAACAACCGAGCCGCGGTCGTGGATAGTTAGTTTCGCGCGCAGCGGACTGCCGCTCCGAATCGAACCAAACGAACGGAAGGTAAAAAAAATCGAAGTCGTTTACGTAAAACCAAGCGCGCTCAATGCGTCTTATCTGACTAACGGCATCGCCACCGGTCCAACCGCGCACGCGCATCTGACCGAATTCGGCGAACAAATGCTGCGCTTGTTCATTTATCCCGATTGAAGATCGATCCGCCTACGGACGGATTCGCCGTCGCGAACAATCTCGGCTAACAGGAACTCGGCTGACGCTGCGCGACCGCCACGCCATGCGGAATCGCGCCGGCGACAAATCCCAAACATTCGACGGCGCCGCTCGGTTTCCCCGGCAGTGCAATCACGAGCGAATCGTCGATCAAGGCCGCGAGATTACGCGAAATAATCGCGTTCGGCGTAATCTTCATCGATTCGGCGCGCATGACTTCGCCAAAGCCTGGCAGTTCGACCCGCATGATTGCACGAATCGCTTCCGGCGTAACATCGCGCGGTCCAATTCCTGTGCCGCCAGTCGTCAGAATCAAGCCGCATCCTTGTTTTGAAAAAGAGCGGATCGTTTCCTGAATTTTTGCAGCATCGTCCGGAATCACGGCTTCGCACAGCACTTGCCACTCATTCTTCTGGGCGACTTCCTTGAGCGCGGGTCCGCCAAGATCTTTGTAATCGCCCGCGCTCGCGCGATCCGAAATAGTAATAATCCCGACAACGATATTCATGCTGTCATCCTGAACGAAGTGAAGGATCTCTCACAAACTCATTGATCACGCTAATTAATTTGTGTGGTCGAGACTTCGCGAGGAAGATCCCTCGCTCCGCTCGGGATGACACCACTGGCAGTTCAGCGGCGACTGCGAGTCCCTTCAGCCTTTGTTTTCTTAATCAAACGCACGTCTGCGATCTGCATCTTCTTATCAACTGCTTTGCACATGTCGTAGATCGTGAGCAAAGCGATCGAGACGCCGGTCAGTGCTTCCATTTCGACGCCGGTCTGGGCAATTGTGCGCGCGGTGCAGGTGACCTCGGCGCCGTCGCGCGCGCCGAAGATGTCGATCTTCACATCGCTTAACGGCAGCGTGTGACAAAGCGGAATCAGGTTTGCAGTCTGTTTCGCGGCTTGAATTCCAGCGAGGCGCGCAGTCGCGAAAACGTTTCCTTTGGCGATTCGATCCTTTGAAATCAAATCAAGCGTCTTGCGCTGGAGTTTGATCTTTCCTTTCGCGACGGCGGTACGAGTGCTCATCGGTTTCGCTGAGACGTCAACCATTTGGGCGCGGCCGTCGGCGCCGATGTGAGACAGTCGATCCATCGCTCAACCGCCGATGGCGATCATCTTGCGGTCCGGCTGATAATTATTCCGGAAATCGTGTTGCTCCGGCTTGCGGTCGACCACATCGATGAAAAACCGGCGCAATTCGTCATCGCTCGCGCCCGCGCGAAGCGGCTTCATGATGTCGAACTCGAGATAACTGCCGAGACACGGCCGCAATTTGCCGTCGCAAGTCAGGCGAAGTTTGTTGCAGCTTTCACAGAAATGAAGGTTCGTCATCGCCCCAATGAATCCGATCCGTTGTTCGCGGCCGCGGATTTGGTAATAGGTGGCCGGGCCATTTGTGCGAAATGACGTTGCGGGAATCAAATTGCCGAAGCGTTTTTCGATCGTCCGCTTCGCTTCGGCGATCGGAAGAAAATTTTCGTCGCTCAACACCTCGGTGGTGCTGACCGGCATCATCTCGATGAAGCGAAGGATCAAATTGCGGCCAGCGGCAAATTCGATTAGCGGAACCAATTGGTCGTCGTTGCGACCGCGCATCAGGACCGTGTTCAGTTTGATTTGGTCGAATCCGACCTGGATGGCCGCTTCGATTCCTTCCAGGACCTGCGTGTGGAAATCACGGCCGGTGATCTGCGAATAAAGATGCCGATCCAACGTGTCGAGCGAGATGTTGATCGATTGCGCACCTGCGCCCCGCAATGCCGCCGCCATTGTTTGTCCCGGCGCAATTTCACGCGTCAGCAACGTCCCGTTCGTCGAAATCCCGAGGCTGGCGATACCGGGAATTTTTGGAATTTCCCGAACGAAATCGACAACATTGCGGCGAGTGAGCGGTTCGCCGCCGGTGACGCGCACCTTTGTTACGCCCAAATCGGCAGCGATCCGGATAAGGCGCACCGTTTCTTCGTAGCTGAGAATTTCCTCACGCGGCAACCATTCCTGGAGCTCGCGCGGCATGCAATAGTTGCAACGTTCGTTGCAACGATCGGTGATCGAGACGCGCAGATACGAGATGCGATGGCCGTAACGGTCTTCCATTTTGAGATGCAACGTTACGGTTTTCCCGGTGTTGAATCAAGGACGGGGACAATTGACTGACCATATCGCGGCTGTATCATTTTTTATGAAAACAATTTCCAGGACGCTGTTGTTAGGTTTGGCCGCAGGCGCGCTCTGCTTAACAAGTTGCGAGACGGTGGAGAACCGGATTTCCGAGCACCAGGACATGTTTAATACTCTTTCGCCGCGTGATCAGGCGCTGGTGCGGCAGGGGCAGATTCGGTCCGGCATGTCAATGAATGCAGTCTGGCTGGCGTGGGGTTCGCCCGAGCAAAAGACCGTCGGCGAAATGCGCGGCCATCCCGCCGAAACCTGGATTTATGTAGAAAGCCGGACCGCGCCGTACGGCTCGGCGTATTATCCATATTACGGTTACGGTCCCGGATTTTATGGCGGCTTTGGGGGCGGCTTCGGGTTCGCCCGCACCCATCACCACGGGCGCTCGTTCTTTTTCTACGGCGATCCGTTCTACGATCCTTTTTATTACTCCTACATTCCGCCGACGATTTCAGTCCCATACCGGACCGTCACGTTTTCAAGCGGACGCGTGATGTCGTTCCAGTATCTCGCGCCGCCCTACCGATAAATTCTGGTCGCGTTATAACACGGAGCACGCCAGTGTAGCGCCAGAGCACACATGGCTTATCGCTCATTTCGACATTTTCTCGAAACGCTCGAGCAAGCCGGCGAGCTAACGCGCGTCGCCGATCCGGTCGACACCAACTTGCTCATCGCGGAATGGGCAGACCGCGAGATGAAATCGTCCGGCGGTGGAAAGGCGTTGCTGTTCGACCAACCTGTCGTTGATGGGAAAATTTCGAAATTTCCGGTGGCGATCAACACGATGGGGTCGCGCAAGCGGATCGCGATGGCGCTCGGACGCGAAAGCATCGATGAGATCGCACAGGAGATTCAGCTGATTCTCAAAGCAAAACCGCCGACCGATCTGCGCGAAGGCTGGAGTTTGCTCAAACAGGGAATTCATCTTCTGCACGCGCGACCGAAGAATGTACGTGAAGCTGCATGCCAGGAAGTAGTCCGTAAGATCGAGTCCGATGCCGGACCGGCGGATGATTTTTCGCTGCGCGACCTGCCGATTTTGAAATGCTGGCCGAAGGATGGCGGGCGTTTCATCACTCTGCCGAACGTGCATACGCGCGATCCCGAAACCGGCGCGCGCAACGTCGGCGTTTATCGGATGCAAATTTTTGACGAACGAACGACAGCGATGCACTGGCAGGTGCACAAAGTGGGCGCCCGCCACGGCAAACGTTATTACGAGCGCAACGAACGGATGCCGGTCGCCGTCACGCTCGGCGGCGATCCTGCTCTTTCGTTTGCTGCTACCGCTCCATTGCCGGACGGTCTGGATGAAATTTTGTTCGCCGGATTTTTGCGGCGCAAATCGATCGAGATGGTAAAATGCAAGACGATCGATCTCGAGGCCCCGGCCGACGTCGATTTTGTTTTAGAAGGCTACGTCCAACCCGGCGAGATGCGCCCGGAGGGACCGTTCGGGGATCACACCGGTTACTACACAGCGGTCGAAGACTATCCGGTTTTTCACCTGACCGCGATCACGCATCGTAAGGATGCGGTCTATCCAACAACGATCGTTGGAATTCCGCCGATGGAAGATTTTTACATTGGCGACGCAGTCGTCCGGATTTTTCTGCCGGTGTTCAAAATGAACTTCCCGGAGCTGGTCGACATGACGCTGCCGGCCGAAGGCGTCTTTCACAATCTCGTGTTCGTCAGCATTCGAAAACAATATCCGTATCAAGCCTTCAAGGTGATGCACGGCTTGTGGGGGATGGGACAGATGATGTTCAGTAAGTATATCGTGGTGGTGGACCAAGACTGCGACGTGCACAACACCAGCGAAGTGTTGTTTCGCCTCTGCGCCAACACCGACCCGGCGCGAGACACAACCGTGATCAAAAATCCAAGTGATTCGCTCGATCACGCGCCGAGCGAACAAAATATTGGTTCGCACATGGGGTTCGACGCGACGCGCAAGTTGCCGGGCGAGAATTATCACCGGCAATGGCCCGAGCTGCTAAAGATGACCGATGAAGCGAAGGCGCTGGTGGATGCGCTCCAAAAGAAAACGCGCTGATCTCGCGGATGAGATCAACGCGTCTCTAAAGTGATCGATTCCTAATTAGGGCCTGCGGAACAACTGGCCGGTGTCGACGTCGCGCGTCAATCCGCCCGGCGGAACTCCGCGCAAATCGTAAATGCGTCCGGTGTAAGGACTGCGATACATTCCCGGTCCACCGGCACGTGTCGCGAACGGATAGCCCCCCGACGGTGGCGGACCATATTCCCGAGCCCGATCTTCCTGGATCGCGTGACCGATCAAGGCGCCTGTCGCAGCTCCGGCAGCTGCGCCGATTAGAGCGCCGCGCGGACCACCGCTGGCGAGGCCGCCGATGAGAGCACCAGCACCAGCGCCAGCTGCAGCTCCCTGGCCAGTTGGCGTATCGCACGAGTCCAAACCGAACGCGGCGAGCAAAACGCCACAAACAATTGTGAAAAGCTTTTTGTTCATATTGATTTCTTCGTTAGCCCATTGAACCGCGCAAGTCGAAAGATGTTGCGGTCACTGCGGCCGCACGAAGACTTTGTTTACGCTTTCGTCGAGGATCAGGTCACCCACGTGGGCCTTTCCCTTGCGACAATCATAGACATTGCTCGAATATGGACTTTTGATGTATCCCCAGGTACTTCCACCGCCCGCGCCACCGGTCAGAATGGCTAAATCACTTCCCGGCGGGTAAGACTTGCCGTTCGGCGGCGGGTATTTCTTCGCGGCTTCCTCTTTGCTAATTATTTTCGGAGCTTTCGCATTACGAGTGTCCTGCGCCCACGAGTTCGCGAGCGGGCCCAAAGCGAAACAACTGAAAACCAATGCTGCAACTAATCCTGAATATTTTTTCATATAATAGTTACGATTTCGATGGCTCAGACGGATGGCGCTTTCTGCTCATTCAAAAAAGTTTGAGCAGCTGCGCCGTGATCCGGCCGAGCTTCTCCACTCTACTGAGGGCGTATTCTTTTTCAAAGACCCTAAATTTGTCGAGCTCCATTCGCCGCAATAATCCCCGGTAAATCGAAGCCATAATCTCTGCCGCGACCATCGATCTCCGATCTTCCCGCGGTAACACGTTCGCCGCGCGCGCGAAAAACTGACGCGCTCGGTGGGCCTCGAACTGCATCAGTTGCACGAAGCGGTCGTTGTATCGTCGATCTTGGAGTTCTTTCTCGGAATAATTGAAACGCGCTAGATCCTCCTGCGGCAGATAAATTCGGTCGGCACGCAGATCTTTGCCCACGTCGCGAATAATATTGGTCATCTGCAAGGCGAGGCCGAGCTCGATGGCGTATTCCTTACAAGCGGCATTGCGGTAACCGAAAATTTCAATGCTGGCCAGGCCGACGGCGCTGGCCACGCGATAACAATAGACCCGCAATTCGTCGAACGTCTGATAACGCTTGATGCTCAGGTCCATTTCTACGCCGACGATGATTTCCTCGAGCATTTCGGGAGCAAGCGCGTACTTCGCCATTAGATGACGCACATCGATTGCAAATGAGGATTCGTTAGGCCGTGGCGTCCGCAGCCATTCGCGCCACTCGCTCAGCCGGCGCGTTTTTTCTTCCACGCTAAGATCGACATCGTCCGCGATGTCATCAATCACGCGACAAAATGCATAGAAAGTTGTGATATCGCGGCGGCGCTCGCGTCCGAGCGAAACAAACGCAAGCGCAAGATTTGATTTGCTGGTTCGGGTAATTTTAGCCGCATTCACCACTGCTCGTGCCGTTTAATATTCAATCCACGTCTGTTGATAGACCTGGCCGGTTTCCCCGCGCCGGAACAAACAAACCCACGACGCAAGCAGCCAACCCGTGATAAAGCCGCGCAGGCAAACAAAAATCGATTTCCAAATGATCATCGCGATAAGCCGATCGGCAATGGCGCCGCGCACGATTGCATCCGCTGTTGTGAGAAAGAAAAAGTGGATCCCGCAAATGAGCAGGAACCAGCAGAACCGGTTGAGATTATTTCGGATGAACTCGCGATGGGCCCGGATGGCTTCGCGCAAGGTTTCATTGTGGAGCGCGAGCGAAATTTGCACTGAGCTAAAGGCAATGATCAATCCGCACATCACCACGCGCTCGATCGGGAGATAATCAAGCACGTCGGGTATATTCATGAAATAAGCCAGCAAGAGCGGGAGGCGCACAATCAAAATGCTCACCAGCACGACGATGCCGGCCCATTCCAGAACGTAACTGAACCGGCGCATGCCGAAGCGGAAGAGTTCGCCTTCCTCGAAACTCAAACCGCGGATCCAGGCGAAGCAGACCGCAATCAAGTAAACCTGGATGTAAACGCCGAAGAGATACTCAAAAATAAACGCTACCGCGTCGACGCTCGCGGAGATTTGTAAAAGTTCGGCGGCCGGAAGAAGTCCGCCCCAAATTGGAAGGGCCCAAAAGACAATCGGCTTGAGCAGCGCCGCGACAGCGCTGAGCAACAAGATCAGATAGACCAGATAGCCCCAAAAACGAAATCGCTTTTGCAACGCGCGCACGAGTGCGCCGTGCAAACCGCGCCAATTGATCAGCATCAGCACGGCCGCGATCGCCGACAGCGGGTAAGTGGTTGTTGCGTCATCGAAAATTCCAGCGACGCCTTCCAGCGCGGGCAGCGGCGCTTCCTGCCAGACCTCCATGAATGTTGGCCAGTGCCAGTTTGCCAGCGATGTGATCTGCGTTAGATCGACATCAGCCGTGCTTTGAATCGGGGTGAACGTGGAGAACTGAAAGACAAAATAAGCGAACCCGAGCAGAACAAACGTGAGCCAAACACGTTTGTAACGAAGCAGACAACGAAAACCGTCCCGCAACGGCACGCGGACCGGATTAAAGAGCAGCACGATGACATAGCCGCTGAACAACCCGATCAGCGGATAAACGCGGGACAAACCCGTGAACATCTTTTGGCCTAACGAATCAAGCCCCAGTGCGGAATGAACGGCCAGTAAACAAACAATCCGCGTCCGACCAGGTTTCTCTCCGGCACCGGCCCCCAGTAGCGGCTGTCAGAACTGTTGTAACTGTTGTCGCCCATCGCAAAATAGCTATGTCCCGGCACTTGCAACGGCTGTCTTGGGTTGGGCCAATACTGTCCCGCAGCTCCATACCCACGGTATCCATCTTGCGCCTCCATCACTCGTTCGAAACCAAAACCTTCCGCGACTCTTTGATTGACATACAACTTGGGCGGCTCGATTCGCAATACGTCGCCGGGCAAACCAGCCAACCGCTTGATGTAAAACTGACTCTGATCGCCGATCTCAGGAATGTTCTTGGTCCGAAAAACGAATACATCGCCGCGATGCGGTTTGACAAAGTTGTAGCTAAATTTGTCCACGAATACCTGGTCACCCGTGTCGACCGCGCCGCGGGCAACGACTTCGCCGCGCCGGTAACGGATTCCCGCCGACACTCTGAAATCAGCTCCCAATTGCTCCGGCGGACAATATACCGAAGATGGTTCTTGATGTTGCCAGATGATCCGCGACCAGGTGAAGAAAAAGAAAAACTTCCTGCGTTGGACTTGCAGGACCTGGTCGTCTTGGCCGGAAACCACATTGATGTAGTTGCGCCCGCGAAGGATGAACTCAGCAACTTGTTGGAGAATATTCGGCGGTTCCGATGTCATCGGGTGCCCGATAATGCCGTTGAGCGTCGGCTGCATCGAACCGGTTGGTATTTTGAACGGCTGCAAAAAATAGGAACGAATGCCGACCGCCACCACGATTGCGACCAAAATCACTTCACAATTTTCCCGCCAGTGCGATTCCCACGTCACCGGCGTGAGCTCATGCAGTTTCGCGTCCAGCTCTTCGGCGCGGCCTTCGATTTGTTTTCGATCGCGCTGGCGCAAAGCGGCATCCAATCGCCGAATGTCCGCAGCGATCACGTCATACGTCGCCGTGTCCATAATATCGCGTTTGTAGCGCAAAAATTTCTTCGCGTGACGGACCAACAATTTGCTGTGTTTAACGTAACGCGGAGTGAACATTATCGATCTTAGCTCTTATTCTTACTGCGCTTTCAACACTTCGATGAACGCTTCCTGCGGAATGTTGATCTTCCCGATGCTCTTCATTCGTTTTTTACCTTCTTTTTGTTTCTCCAGCAGTTTGCGTTTCCGGGTGATGTCGCCGCCGTAGCATTTCGCGGTCACGTTTTTTCGCAAGGCCGAAACGCTCTCGCGCGCAATAATTTTTCCGCCAATCGCCGCCTGGATCGCTACCTGGTAAAGCTGCCGCGGAATCACTTCCTTTAACTTCGATGCGAGCTGACGTCCCCTGCCCTCCGCGCGGTCTTTGTGCACGATCGTGGAGAACGCGTCCACCGGCTCGCCGTTCACCAGCAGATCGAGCTTCACCAGTTTCGCCGCGCGATAACCCGCGTGCTCGTAATCCATCGAGCCATAACCGCGCGTGATCGATTTAATTTTGTCGTTAAAATCAACCAGGATCTCGTTCAACGGCAGCTCGCAATGCAACATCACCCGCCGCGAATCCAGCGTTTCGGTGTGGTCCATTTGCCCGCGCTTTTCCAAAATCAAACGCAACAGATCGCCAATATTTTCGTTCGGGCAGAGCACATAAGCTTTCACGATCGGCTCCCGGATTTCTTTGATCTGGCTCGGATCAGGCAAATGCGCAGGGTTGTCGATTAAGAGCGTTTCGCCGCGAGTCGTCTCTACTTCGTAAACCACGCTCGGACTCGTCGCGATGATGTCCATGTCATATTCGCGGCGTAATCGCTCCTGGATGATTTCCATGTGAAGCAATCCGAGAAATCCGCAACGAAAACCAAACCCGAGTGCCACCGAACTCTCCGGCGTGTAAATGAACGCGGAATCGTTCAAGCGCAGTTTCCCGATCGCCGTTTTCAAATGTTCGAAATCGCCGGTGTTGATCGGATAAATTCCGCTAAACACCATCGGATGAATTTCCTGAAATCCCGGCAGCGGTTCGCGCGCCGGATTGCGTTGATCGGTGATCGTATCGCCGATTTTCATGTCGGCGATCGTTTTGATGTTCGCGATAAAATAACCGACATCACCCGCTTGCAGCCGCTGCTGTATAAACATTTTCGGCGTGAATACGCCCACTTCTTTGATTTCGTAGCGCCCATCGTTGCTCATCATCCTGATCGCCTGATCTGGTTCCATTTTTCCCGATACGACGCGGACGTGTCCGATAACGCCGCGATAAACGTCGAAGACGGAATCAAAAACCAACGCGCGCAAAGTTTCGTCCTTCGGTTTTTCCGGCGCCGGGATCCGATGCACGATCGCTTCCAGAATTTCTTCGATACCGATTCCCATCTTCGCGCTCGCTTCGATCGCTTCCTCGGCTGGAATCGCAAGAATTTCCTCGAGTTGACGCTTCACCGACGGCACATCCGCGTTCGGCAAATCGATCTTGTTGATCACCGGCACGATGGTCAGACCCTGTTTGTGCGCGAGATGCACGTTCGCCACCGTCTGCGCTTCCACGCCTTGCGCAGCATCGACAATCAAAAGCGCGCCCTCGCACGCAGCCAACGATCGCGAAACTTCGTAGGCAAAATCGACGTGGCCGGGCGTGTCGAGCAGGTTCAGCAGGTACAGTTCCCCGGATTTGGCGCGGTAATTCATCGTCACCGGATGCGCTTTGATCGTGATCCCGCGCTCGCGCTCGAGGTCCATTGAATCGAGCAATTGGTCTTGCTTGTCGCGCTCGTGGATCGTGCCCGTGGTCTCAAGCAAACGGTCCGACAAAGTAGTTTTGCCGTGATCGATGTGCGCGATGATGCAGAAATTGCGCGTCAATTCGATTCCCATGAAAGCCGCACTATGCTGGGCGGCGGATACTCGGTCAATTGTACCCTCTTTGTCATTCCGACCGAAGTGGAGGAATCTCTAAGTATTTCCGACCGCGGATTGTAGGGCGTTTCTGTGAAACGCCGTTTCAATCTTGGCGGCGGACACAGCCGCTCTACAATAATAAATCATGCCGAAACTGATTCTCACCACCGAAGCGCAAGGCAAAGTTGCGTACGAGTTTGCCGAACGCTCGATCACCATCGGCCGCGCGCCGGACAACATGATTGTCATCGACGATCCGTCGGTCTCCAACCGGCACGCGCAATTGGAGCTGAGCGGTGAAACTTGTCGCCTCAAAGATCTCGATTCGACCAACGGCACAAAGGTCAACGGCGTTCCCGTCACCGAAACGGCTTTGCGTTTCGAAGACCGGATTCGATTCGGCGCAATCGAAGCCCGGTTTGAACCCGATGTCCGCGGCTCCCAACCCCTGCCTCAGCTTGAAGAAATTGAAGCTACGCCGGCCGAAACCAGCACAGCGCCGGCAGGTTTCGGGAACGCTTCGCCGTTGCGGCAAAGATCGACATCTCGCGATCCGGCGCGTCTCGTCGTCCTGGGAACCGCCGCGGTCGCGCTGCTGACGTTTCTCGGCAGCATGATCGCTGTGCTTTTCATGCCTGCTCCGTGAATCTGTAGCGGCGGTCTTTCTCTTTTGTAATTCCGAGCGAAGCCGAGGAATCCCTAGATATTTCTGAGCTCGGGTTAAATTGAAATAAATTGAAATAGTAAGAGATGTTCGACTCCGCTCGACATGACAGAAATGCGTAAGCGCCTGCTCCTTTTCGATATCGACGGCACCCTGATTCATTCCGGGGGCGCCGGAGTCGAGGCGCTCAAGCTCGCGTTGACCGAACGCTTCGAAATCACCGACGATCTTCACGACATCGAAATCGCCGGCATGACCGATTCCGGAATCGTCATCAGCATCCTGAAGAAACACAAAATCCCAACGACCGCCGAAAACATCGCCGCGTTTCTCGACAGTTACGTCCATTTTCTTTCACTCGAATTGCCGCGCCGCAAAGGCAACCTCTTGCCAGGCGTCCTTGAGTTGCTGGAAAAGCTCAAAACGCGTAAGCATCTCGTACTCGGGCTGCTCACCGGCAACGTTTCCCGCGGCGCAGAGCTCAAACTCGGCCACTACGGCGTCTGGCACTTTTTTGAGTTCGGCGCCTTCGCCGACGACCACCACGATCGGAACCAGCTCGGATCATTTGCCCGCGCCCGCGCGAAGGAAAAGCACGGCCGCGAATTTTCCGCGGACGAGATCGACGTCATCGGCGACACGCCGCGCGATATCGCCTGTGGAAAAGCGCTCGGCGCCCGCACCATCGCGGTTGCGACCGGCACTTGGACCCAGGAAAAACTGGCTGAACATCATCCCGACATTTTAATCGATGATCTTTCCGATGTTGACCGTCTAATTAATACGCTCGGTTGGTAATCGACCGACGATGCTTGGGAGAAATGATAGAAACACCTCCACTCCCTTGTCCTATGCCACTAAAAGAACAACCAAATGTTTTGCCGCTTGAAGGCGAGATCGATCTCCACGTTTCGCCGGAGGTCGCGGAATCGCTGCGTACCATGACCGCGAAAAGGCCAAAGCTCCTGGTTGTCGATCTTACCAAGGTCACTTACCTCGACAGCTCTGGTTTAGCCGTGCTCATCGAAAGCATGCAAAAGGTTCAGGAATACGGCGGCAAATTCGCTCTCGCAGGTGTTCAGGAAACCGTCCAACACATTCTCGAAATCGCCCGCCTCGACCAGGTCTTTCAAATTTTCCCCGACGTCGACTCCGCGCTCGCGGCGACGCGTTAGCAAGCGGTTGCCATTTCGGAACAAAATTTGCTGCAGATGGCGCCCGAAAATGGCGTCGTCAGGTTCGGCAAATGTTCTTCCTCTTGAGGGCGAAATCGATCTTCATGTCTCCCCGCGGGTTGAGAGGTCACTCGCCTCGATCATCGCCAAGCGTCCCCAGCACGTCGTAGTTGACCTCTCCGGAGTCACTTTCATCGACAGTTCCGGGCTGGCGGTTTTGATCCACGCAATGCAAGACGTCAACGAATACGGCGGCAAGCTGACTCTCTCAGGAATCAACGAAAATGTGCGAGTGATCTTCGAAATGGCCCGGCTCGATCAATTCTTTCTGATTGAGCCCCGCGATGACGAGCTACTCGCTGCCGATTGAACCAAAATCTTCAACGTCGCCGCGACATTGGTTGCGATGTCGAACTGGGATGCGCGCTCGATAATTGTCGATCTGGCAGAAACGCGCCGCGATTCGTCGGACCAGAATTGAATCGCGTCGCGCAGCGCCGTGGCATTGTTTGCAAGATCGACAATGGAACCATGCACGCCGTTCTCGATAATTTCGCTGAAACCGTTGTCACGCGTGGTGATGACCGGCAATCCCGAGGCAAGCGCTTCCAGGCACGCGTTTGAAAACGGATCGTAAATGCTCGGCAAAATAAAAATGTCCGCGGCGGCGTAAATCGGCCGAAGATCGCCGACCTCGCCGAGAAAGCGCACCGGTTCTTTGGTAAAGAATCGTCTCGGCCTGTAAGCGCGCGCGTCTCCGCGACCAGCCACCAGCAAACGTAATTTGCGCTCGCGACAAAGCTCAAAAGCTTCGATTGCGAATCGAAGTCCTTTGCGTTCCCAGCCGGAACCGGCGAAAAGCAGCGCGATTTCGTTGGGCTTCAGTTTCAAATCGGCGCGCGATTTCTCTCGCACTGCCGGATCAAAACGAAACCTTTCTAATGGAACGCCGTTGCGGACGATGTCGATCTTGTCCGCCGCATAGCGGTAAAGATCGACAATTTCTTTTTTCACCATTTCCGAATTCGCGATGACGCGGCCCGCGCCAGCTTTTGCAAGGAGCGACTCCTCGAGCTGCACGATGTCGCGATGCTTCCAATTAATGCCGCGAACGAATCGTTGCAGCGGCATTTCAAATTTTCTTCGTCGATTCAGCCAGGCCTGATGGACGCCATCGCCCGCGCGGTAAACATCGCAGCGCCAAACGCGTTCGAGACTCATCAAGACATCGCAGCGAAGTTGCGAACGCATTTTCTCCAGCTCATCGGCGAATCCGATCGCCCAGCTTGCCTTTACGCGCGTGACCGAACCGAAGCTCCACTCGTTAGTCGGCCAATCGTCGGTCGCGATGAGTTGCGCCTCATGGCCAACATCGACGATCCCCTGCGCCAGTCGCTTGAGATAGTTCTCGGCGCCGCCGCTCCGCGAATAGCCGCGACGCACGAAAGCGATGTTGAGTTTGCTGTTCGACATCTGAGGCTTACCAATCTGTCATTCCGAGCAAACTTGCCAGTCCGGCTCGGACCGAGGAATCTCTTATTGTTTCAGAAATATTTAGAGATGTCTCGACTCCGCTCGACATGACAGAAATGCAGCCACCGGAAAGTTCTGTATCGACGCCCCGCACTCTGCCGAAGAGCTTGCTTTACTCGATCTTCGCGCGAATCGGCGGACCCGGGCTCGACACCGATTCGTTTGAAGCTTTGCGTGCGTCGCATCGGGGAAAATTTCTCGGCAAAGCGATCGCTTACGACAATCGCCAGCGCGAGATCCCGTCGCGTTTCATTCAATCGCTGCGCTGGCATCCGGTGCGGCTGCTCTCGTTTCTCGATCGCCCTTATTATTATGGGGCGAAAAAGAAATATCTCGATTGGGTCGCGTCACGCCATCTCGACAGCGGCCAGTACGATTTCTTCCACAGCTGGTCGGGCGATTGCCTGGAAACCTTGCGAGTCGCGAAAAAGAGGAAGATTCCGTCCCTGATCGAAATTCCAACCTGGCACCGGGGGAGCCAGCCGCCTTCGCCGAAGGGCTACGGCGCGCCAGGGAAGGAAGAGGTCCGAGGTCAGACGTCAGAGGTCAGATCGACATCCTGGAAGTCGCGCTTCCTGTTGGAGCGGGAAAGATTTCTGGAAGAATACGAACTCGCGACGCTTGTTGTTGTTCTTTCCGAAAAGGCGGCCGAATCTTTTCGCGTCGCCGGTTTTCCAGATGAAAAATTATTTTATCTGCCGCGGGGCGTCGATACGAAACGTTTCAAGCCGGGAACGCGTCCACGAATTTTTCGCGCAATTTTTTCCGGCGCATTGATCGAGCGCAAAGGGATTCATCACCTGCTCGAAGCATGGCACCGGCTCAATCTGCGCAATGCCGAGCTCTTGCTGCTCGGCAGCGTCCATGACGAAGCGAAACCGCATTTGAAAAAATTCGGCAGCGAGAATGTTCGCGTTCTCGGCTTCAAGCGCGATCTAGAGAATTATCTTAATCAAGGATCGGTTTATGTTTTTCCAACGCGGTTGGAAGGCAGCGCCAAAACGATTTACGAAGCGGCAGCGTGCGGCTTGCCAATGATCACGACACGCGAAGCGGGCGACGTGGTGCGCGATGGTGTCGAAGGAATTATCGTTCAGCCGGGAGATGTCGATGCAATCGCCGCCGCGATCGAGCATCTGTATCGCCATCCAGAGATTGTCGCGAGCATGAGCGCCGCGGCACGACAGCGCGTGGTGGAAAATTTTACCTGGGACCATTATCGGACGCGCTTGTTAGGCGCCTACGAAAGAGCGATCCAGTTATCCAATTGAAGATTCTGCTCATTCAGCTCAAACGCATCGGCGATTTGATTTTGACCACGCCGGCGATTGCGGCAGTGCGCGACAAATTCCCGGACGCGCACTTGACGGTCGTGATTTCATCAGAGGGCAAAGCGCTCGCGCCTGCGATTGCCGGCGTTAACAGGCTTTTGGTCATGCCTCGCGGCTTTGCGGGATTCGGAACAATCGCCGCGATCATGCGCGGCAAATTCGATTATTGCGTCGATTTCACACGGAACGATCGTTCCGCGTTGCTCGTGCTCCTTTCGCGCGCGAAAAAGCGGATCGTCTCATTTCGAATCAAAGTGCGGTCGAAATTTCGGACGCGATTTTACAACGAATTCGTCGAACACCGGATGCGCGATATGCACGTGATCGATTATCACCTCGCGCTGCTCGAATCGCTTGGAATTTCCAACGCTTCGCGCGCAGTCCAGTTGCAATTGCCGAAAAACTCGCGCGCGACAGCCGACGAATTGTTGAGCGCGCACAATATCAAAAGGAACTTCATCATTTTTCATCCTGGCTCAGCGCGGGCCGAAAAATTTTGGAACGCGCAGCGATGGGCTGACGTGATCAAACACGCCGGTGACAATCATGATGTCGATCTTGTGTTGACCGGCGGATCGTCGCCGCTTGAACAGACGCATATCGGCGACATCAAATCAAAAGTGCGGCACCGTGTCGTCGATGTTTCAGGCAGAACCGATTTGCTCGCGCTCGCGGCGTTGATCGGCAAAGCGCGTTTATTGATTACAGTCGATTCCGCGCCGATGCATCTGGCGTCGGCATCGCGCACACCGGAAGTGATCCTTTTTGGCCCGACCAATCCGTTTCACTGGCGTCCGCGCGAAAGTCCGGCGTTGATTTTACAAGGGACATCGACATCGCCCATTACTGAATTCGTGCCCAAGCAGCCGCGGTTGCCGATGAACCAAATCTCGACGGAGGCGGTGATCGATGCTATGGAGACGCTGTTGTCGGCTCCGGCAACGTCGCCACGGTTATGAGCAAGGCAGAAGGCGCCAAAGTAAAACTCTCGTTCTGGGAAACCATGCGGACAGCATGGAAACCGTACCGGCGACTCTACGGCTACGCCGGTCCGTATAAATGGCGCTTTGGGCTCGGGCTCGCATTCGGCGTCGCCTATGGTCTGGTGAACGCGGTGCTGCCGCTGACGGTGTTCCAAGTTTCGAACTTTGTTTTCCACGGCGCCGCGCCCAATCCGCGAGTGGTGATGGCGCATCGCGAAATGTTAAACCTCGGCCCGAAGATCGATTCGATCGTTTGGATTTGTCTCGCCATTCCGCTGGTGATGGCGGTCCGGAGTCTCTGCTCCTATGGCAACGTTTATTACATGAACTGGGTGAGCAACAAGGTGGTGAATGATGTTCGCAACCAGCTTTTCGCCAAGGTGATGCACCACTCGATGGATTTCTTTAATCGGATGCAAAGCGGCTTTCTGATGTCGCGCATCGCCAATGACACCCGCAACATGCAGCAAGCGCTGGCGAGTGTGAGCAGCGACGTGTTTAAACAACCCATCACCATCGTCGGCGCCGTGGTCGTGCTCCTCCTGATGGATTGGAAGTTTACGCTGGTGAGCCTTGTCCTCTTTCCGATTTGTATCATTCCCATCCGCATCTTCGGTCGACGCGCGCGCGCGGCTGTGCAACGTGAGCAAAAAGGCGGCGTATTAATGTCGGTAACGATGCAGGAGAGTTTCGCCGGCATTCGAGTCATCAAATCGTTCGCGCGCGAGGAACAGCAGGAAAAAATATTTCGGCGCGGCGCGCAACAATCGTTCGCTCATACGATGCGCACCGTGAAAGCCACCGAAGCCGTCGGACCGCTCGTCGAAATCATCGCTTCGATCGGTGTCGGGCTCGCGCTTCTCTATGTTTACGCAGCAAATCTCTCCGCCGGCCGTTTCTTCGGACTGATCTCCGGCATCTTCATTATTTACGAGCCGATCAAAACGCTGAGTAAACTTCACATCGTGATGCAGCGATCACTCGGTGCGACCACACAAATCTTCTCGATCCTTGATTCAACGCCGGCGGTGCAAGACGCGCCAAATGCCGTTGGACTGGTTTCGTCCCAGGGGCGAATCGAGTTTGAAAACGTAGCCTTCCGCTATTCGACCGGCGTCACCGACGCAGTCCGTGACATCAATCTTCACATCGAGCCCGGCAAAACCTATGCGCTCGTTGGCACGAGCGGCGCGGGCAAGAGCACTGTTTTGTCGCTGATCTTGCGCTTGTACGATCCGGTCTCAGGCGCAGTGAAAGTTGACGGCCACGATTTGCGCACGTTGACCCAGAAATCTTTGCGGGAGCAGATCGGCCTCGTTACCCAGGAAACATTTTTATTTCACGACACCATCTTCAAAAACATCCAGTTCGGCCGGCCCGACGCGACTGCCGAAGAGGTTTACGCGGCAGCGCGAACGGCGTTCGCTCACGAATTTATTTTGGCGCAGCCCGATGGTTACGACACTGTGATCGGCGATAAAGGCTGCCTCATCTCTGGCGGCCAGCAACAACGCCTCGCCATTGCGCGCGCGCTTCTCAAAAACGCGCCCATCCTGCTTCTCGATGAAGCGACTTCATCACTCGATACCGAATCGGAGAAGCAAATCCAGAAAGCGCTCGAGAAACTCGCCGCCGGACGCACCGTCATCGCGATCGCGCACCGGCTCTCCACGATTTTGTCGGCCGACCAAATCGTCGTGCTCGATAGCGGCAACATCAAAGAAATCGGTACTCACGCCGAACTCCTCGAAAAGTCGGGTTACTATCGTCGTCTTTACGATTTGCAATTTAATCAAGCAACCGAAGCGGCTTCAGAGGCCACATCCGAGCCGGACGTGCTTGCCGAAGAGCTCGTTTAATTTTTCGCGCGCGAAATTGTAAGATCGACATCCACCCCAACGAAATGCCGCTTAATTTCGATCTCCATACTCACTCGTTCTTTTCCGGTGATGGCGTCTCGAGCCCGGAAGATTTGATCGCAGCCGCGCGCGCGAAAGGTTTGCACGGCATCGCCATGACCGACCACAACACCTGCGACGCGGTGACCTACATGCTCGAAAAAGGTTTGATGCGCCTCGACGGCCAGCCAGTCGACGGCTTTCTCGTTTTGCCAGGGGTCGAAGTCACGACCGCAGATGGTCACCTCCTTTGCATCGGCGCGGAGCTGCCTTATTTGAAAGGAAAACCGGCGCGCGAAGTTTGCGAAATCATTCATCAACGCGGCGGCCTTGCCATTCCTCCGCATCCCTACGATCTTTTCCGCGCCGGCATCCGCTTCTCGATCCTGGAAACGCTTCCAATTGATGCGATCGAAGTTTTTAACGCTGCAACCACGCTGCGCCGCTATAACCGTTACGCGTTCAAGTACGCACAGGTCCGGAATCTGCCCATGGTCGCGGCCAGCGATGCGCACAACGCCGCGGCCGTCGGCACCGCTTACACCATTTTGAACACGAACGATTTTTCGGTGAAAGGAATCCTCACCCAGATCCTCAAGAGCAACGAGCTCAACCAAAAATATCTCACGCCGCGCGACAGTCTGCGCAAAACCTGGAACAACTGGCTCCGTCTTCGTCGCCGTAAAAAAATTCCCGAGCTTGCGGCCAAAGATAGCCGCAACGGTCGCTAAGAGTTTCTTTAGACAGAATGAACAAAATGCTTCTTATCTGGCCGGAAACAATTCTGATCATTCTGTAAATCCTGTCTAAAATTCTTTCCCATGGCGGCGTACGTAATTGTCGAAATCGAAATTGTCGATCCAGTCGGCTACGAAGAATACAAAAAGCACGCGGCGGCGACTGTTCATCAACACGGAGGCAAGTACATCGTCCGTGGCGGTAAGGCCGAAGTTCTTGAAGGCGATTGGAACCCAAAACGCATTGTCGTGCTTCAATTCGAATCAATGGAGCGGGCCAAAGAATGGCTCAACTGCGAGGAATACCGCGAACCTCGCAAAATGCGTCACCGCACCGCCAAAACCAACATGATCCTCGTCGAAGGCGTCTAGCGCGGTAAGAGCAGATTGCCCAGCGCCTTCGGATCGGTCAGGGGTGCTTTGCAGGTGAAATTTTCGCAAACGTACGCGGCAGGTTTGCCATCAACCGGCGACATGGCGCGAATGGCTTCGTTTTTTTCGGAAAAGAATTTCTGGCCGTCGCTGCCGTCGGCAACAATCAGGATCTTATTCGGGATGAAATGGCGATGCGCTTCTTTGAGCAACGCTTTTGTCGCGTCATTGTCGATTTTGCCGGCGATGACGATTTGGCGCGGCTTGGTTAGCGAGTAATCGAGCGCAACCAGCATTTGCGGCATCGCACTGGCGAAATGCGAAAGGGTTGGGCCAAAGGCGTCGATTGTTTTCCGGGCGCGATCGTCGAGTTTCTTGTCGTCGCGAAATTGTGCGAGTCGCAAAAGATTGACCGCGGCAACCGAGCTCGCGGCCGGTTCGGCGCTGTCGTTATCGTCTTTCATCCGCAGCACGACGCTTTTGTCCTTGCCGCTGGTCGAGAAGTAACCGCCGGTCTTGTCGTCGAAAAACAAGCGGTCCTGCGTTTCCTGAAGTTGGACGGCAAACTTCAACCATTCGACGTCAAACGAGGCTTCGTAAAGATCAAGAAGTCCTTGAATGACGAACGCGTAGTCGTCGGCAAAGCCTTCAATCTGGCTTCGACTTTCGCGGTAATTGCGAAAGAGCAATTTGCTCTTTTCGTCGTACAGATTCGCGCGCACGAATTTCGCCGCTCGCGTCGCGCTCTCGAGACAACGCGGCTCATCCAAAACTTGCGCGGCTCGCGCATACGCCGAAATCATGAGGCCGTTCCACGCGGAAATGATTTTGTCATCGAGATGCGGACGCGGCCGCTTGTTTCGGAGCGACAATAACTTTTCGCGACTGCGGGCAAGCGATTGTCGCGCTTCTTCTTCGCTCTTCTTAAAATGCTTCGCTGTCTCAACAATGCTGTGACGCTCGATCAAAATGTTTTTGCCACGGAATTCGTCCTGCGGATCGCTTCCTTCGGGCGCGTTACCGTGGACTTGGACGCCGTAGTGAAACTTGAAGAGCGCTGAATCGCCTCCGAGAGCGGCGTCGACTTGTTTCTCCGTCCAAACGTAAAACGCGCCTTCGCCGTGCTCGGGCTTCCCATATTCGAAAAGACTGTCTGCGTCTTCAGCCGAAAAAAATCCGCCGTCCTTTGAAGTCATGTCGCGCGCGACGTAATCGAGAATATCGCGGGCGACATCGGCATATAGTCGATCTTGTGTAATTTGAAATGCGTCGAGGTAGGCACTCGCGAGCTGCGCCTGATCGTAGAGCATTTTTTCGAAGTGCGGGACGTGCCAGTAGCGATCGACTGAGTAACGATGGAATCCGCCGCCAAGATGATCGTGCATTCCGCCGGCGGCCATTTTTCTGAGCGTGGCCAAATCCATTTCCAGCGCGTGCTTGCCCGATTCGCCCTTGGGATTGCGCGCATAAAATCGCGTTAGAAAATTGAGCGCGACGGGGCGCGGGAATTTCGGCGCGGTGCCGAAGCCGCCTTCTTTGTCGTCGAAACTCCGAGAAAGCTGTTCGTAGGCGGTTTGAAAAAGTTGATTGTCGATCTTACCAGCGGCTTCCGGCTGTGCGTTCTGCGATTCGCGAAGGGCGTCGATGATCTTTCCGCTCTGTTGGGCAATTTTTTCGTGGTCCTGTTTCCAAGCGGCCGCGATGCGTTCGAGAACTTTCGTAAAACCGGGCTGGCCGTATCGATCTACCGGCGGAAAATAAGTTCCGCCCACAAACGGTTTCAGATCGGGCGTGAGCCAGACACTCATCGGCCAACCACCGCCGCCGGTCGTCGCTTGAACGAAGGTCATGTAAACCCGATCGACATCAGGTCGTTCTTCGCGATCGACCTTGATGTTCACGAACTCGCGATTCATGATCGCGGACGTCTCTTCGTTCTCGAATGATTCGTGCGCCATCACGTGGCACCAGTGACAGGTCGAATAACCGATCGAGAGAAAGATCGGTTTGTTCTCGCGACGCGCTTTGGCGAATGCTTCTTCGCCCCACGGATACCAATCGACCGGATTATGCGCGTGCTGA
>Ga0209217_1000021_pt1 | contig 34118 bp, 30 predicted proteins | sample JacPinW_OM3H0_M2_FD_187957 | JGI IMG/M metagenome (GOLD analysis project Ga0209217, IMG submission 187957) | Forest soil microbial communities from Algoma, Ontario, Canada - Jack Pine, Ontario site 1_JW_OM3H0_M2 (SPAdes) (version 2) | ecosystem: Environmental > Terrestrial > Soil > Boreal...
GCGCACTTAGACCGATTCGTGATCAAGCAGGACGAAGCGAAGAAGGTGCTCGCGATCGCGGTTTGCGATCATTACAACCACGCCAAATATCTGCGTCAGCTCGAGAAGGAAAACCCGCAGCGCGCCGAGCTAACCGAATATGCCAAACAAAATGTGATCCTGGTCGGACCGACCGGCGTCGGAAAAACTTATTTGATCAAGCACATCGCGGATTTGATCAAAGTGCCATTTGTAAAAGCGGACGCGACCAAGTTCAGCGAGACCGGCTACGTCGGCGGCGACGTGGAAGATTTGGTGCGCGAGCTGGTCCACAAAGCCAACGGCGACGTGAATCTCGCGCAGTTCGGAATTGTCTACATCGATGAGATCGACAAGATCGCTTCCGCCGGAAATTTAATCGGACGCGACGTGAGCGGCCGCGGTGTGCAGACGACGCTGCTGAAATTAATGGAGGAAACGGAGGTGCCAGTGCGAAGCATGAACGATCTCCAGGCGCAACTGCAGGCGGCGTTTGAGTTTCAACGAAAGGGCAAAGCCAAGCGCGAGACAATCAACACGCGCCACATTCTTTTCGTGGTCAGCGGCGCGTTTGAAAAACTGAAAGAGCAAGTGGCGCGGCGCGTGCGCCAGGGACAGATCGGTTTCCGGGCCGACCCGGTCCAGGTAATGGACAACGAATTGTTTCAGCACGTCACGACAAAGGATTTTGTCGAGTACGGATTCGAGCCGGAATTCATCGGGCGTTTGCCGGTCCGCGTGGTCTGCCTCGATCTCGATGCCGATGATCTCTTCAAGATCATGAAATTTTCGGAGGGCAGTTTGCTCCGCCAATACGAACGCGCGTTCCGCGCTTACGGGATCGACATCAGCTTCGACGATGAAGCGCTGCGCTTGATCGCCGAAGCGGCGGCCACCGAAAAGACCGGCGCTCGCGGATTGCTGACTGTGTTCGAAAAGCTTTTCCGCGATTACAAATATTACCTGGCCGGCTCGGGTCTCAGCCAACTGCGGGTCACGGCCGAGCTGGTCCGCGAACCGAAGCGCGTCCTTGATCGCCTCATGGCTGAGGGCGAAAAAGAGGAAGCCAAAATGCTGGAAGCGGCAGCCCGGCAGTTCGCGGAGGGCTTCGGCAAGGAACACGGCGCTGAAATTGTTTTTGACGACTCGGCCTTACGGCGTTTGGTGGAACGCGCCCAAGCCGAGCGGATGAACATGAACGATCTCTGCGCCCATCTGTTCAAGGACTATCAATTTGGATTGAGCCTGGTGAAAAAGAACACGGGCCGGACAAAGTTTATCCTCGGAGCGGACGCGGTTGACGCGCCGGACAGATGTTTGAGCGAGCTGGTGGTGCAATCATATTACCCGGTCGCCGGAGGCCCGGCGAAGGAGACTCCGGCTCCCGCGAGCGCGAAATCCTGATTTTTTTCATGAAACAACCGCTAATACTCGCCAGTTTAATCATTGGGATCTTTGTCGTGGTCTTTGTCAGTGCGATGCATCTCAGTCCGCAAGTGGTCCGGTTCGAAGACGGGGCAGCGGATTACATTTCCTCTTACAGCGCAGCCACGCATGTTGTGCCGAAACAATGGCAATACGTGTTCATGTCGATCCTGTCTTTCGGGGTCGCGGCGTTAACAGTCACCAGTTTGCGGCGTGATAGGATCGCTTTGCTTGCGCTCGGACTATTGATCGAGCTGGTCGCGGTTTCGTGGATTTGCTCGCTCTACCGTGTGTTTTTCCAGCCGCTGCCCTCGATGTTCGCCGTCGCAATCGCGTTTATCGTGGCCGATCGTTATACTGTGATCGCACAACGCGGTCGCGCCGTTACTGCGCGCGCGTTTTTCACTGATCGCTTATCGAAAGAACAATTCCAGCGCGTGATCTCAGGCGACATTCCGTTTGATCCGGAAGCGAAGACCTACGAAACGACGGTCGTTGTTTGCGACGTCGCGAACAAATACGATCTCGCGGAAGATTGTGAGCCGCCGGTGTTCGGCAAAATTACCGAAGAATTTATTCGCCGGACGACGGATGTTTTCATGCAAGCTGGCGCATACATTCAAACCGCCGACGCAGAGGGCGTGGTAGCACTCTTTGGTTTTCCGGAAACGGACGCACACCATGGCGACAAAGCAGTCCGCGTGGCACTGGACGTGGTCGAACAATTTCGGCGATCACTGCTCGCCAACGGCGAAGCGAAATGCGACGTGCATCTCGGCGTGAGCTCGGGAACGATGATTGTCGCGCCGCTTCGGGACGGTGAGCGGCCGGGATTGATCACCAGTGGCGAACCGGTTGAACTCGCGCGCCGTTTTTGTGTCGCGAACCGCTTTTATGGTTCGCGGGTTTTGATCGGACCGCGCACGTTTGAGCTGGCCAGCAGATACATTGTCGCACGTCCGATCGATTTTCTCAGCGGCGTAAATTCGCGCGAGCGCCACGAAATTTACGAACCGCTCTGGCCGGCGGCGGACGCGAAACCGGAACAGTTGGCGCGGCGCGACTGTTTCTGGAACGGCGTCGTGTTTTATCGGGAGAAACGCTGGGCCGAGGCGTATTCCGAATTCCAAAAGGCGCGCGGGCCTAACGAGGAAGAAGATGCGCCGTTGCAATTATATCTCCGCCGCCTCGAGCCGCTCGCGCTGAATCTGGCCGAAATGCCGATGAGGCAGGCGTAAGCAAGGCGCGGGTCCGAGCCGGACTGGCGGTATGAGAAAGACAGAATATCCGCCCGCGCTGCGAGATTTGGTCGCGCAACTTCGACAAATGCCGGGAGTCGGGCCGCGTTCAGCTGAACGGATCGCGCTCTGGATGGTGCAAGCGCGCGGCGATCAGCCGGAAGAAATCGCGCGCGCGATTTCCGAAACGCGGCGCGGAATTCATCCGTGCAAACTTTGCGGCTACTTCACGACGAACGAACTTTGCGACATCTGCTCCGATTCCTCGCGCGCGGCGGAGTTGCTCTGTGTGGTCGAACAACCAACCGATATTTTGCCGCTCGAAAAAACCGGGGTCTTTCGCGGTCGCTATCATTCGCTAGGCGGACGCATTTCGCCCCTCGATCACATCGGCCCGGAAGATCTGCGGATCAAAGAGCTCCTGGATCGCATCGAGAAACAAAAATTTAGCGAAATCATTTTCGCGCTCGCGGTCGATGTCGAAGGCGAGGCGACCACGAACTACCTTGTCGATCTTTTGAAAGACAAACCGGTCGCGCTCACGCGGATCGCGCGCGGTCTGCCTGCAGGCGCGGGTTTGGAATCGGCCGACGAACTGACACTGCAGCGAGCGCTCACCGGCCGAACAAAACTTGAACGATGAGGTCGATGTCGATCTTACCGACTGTCGCCTTTTGGAAACATGACCTTCTCCGGCGCGGCGTTGAGGGCGGCGAGTAGTTTTGGAATCAAACGGCTTTTTACGGGTCCCGCCTCACGCGGCGCCACCAAGTAGCGCACGATCGCGTCGATCCAAGTCATTTCGTCGACACGAAGGATGACGCGCGGATGTTCGCGCACTTCGAGTTCATCTACCGGCGTGCGGGACAACAAATCGCGGTAAACCGAAACACGTTCCATCATTTCCTTTCCGATTCCTTCGGCGACGATCCGCTGCATCGTCTCGGCGACGAATTTCAAATCGCTCTGATACGCGACTTGAAATTTAATTTCATTCCAGATGTAGGGGAAAAGCGGCCAGGAATAATTCCAAACAATCTCATCGAGCACTTTCTCGTTCGGGAACCGGATGACGCGGCCGCTCGGATGATCGCCGGAGATGTACTGACCGCCGAACTCCCAAAGGGTAGTATCGAGATAACCGACATCGATCACGTCGCCAGTGGCATCGCCGATTTTAATTCGATCGCCGACTCGGAAAGGTCGGCGCACCAGAATGTAAATCCAGGCGATGAAGCTTTTCATCGGTGTCTGCACTGCCAATCCAACGATGATTGAGCCGATGCCCAGCGCGGTGAGCGCGCCGTACCAATTCACAAACACGACTGAGATGACAATGACTGCAATTAACAGTCCCGCGACGAGGAGCAGAATACGCCGAAGGGTGAAACGTGTGACGGTGTCTTCAATTCGTCCGATCGCGTAAACCCGAACCGCTTTCGCGGTCGCGAGCACGATGACGACGAGCGCGATCCCGCGGAGAAAACGCCGGCCCAGATCCACCTCCGATTGGATCAGCGGAATCAGTCTTGAGCCGACGACGTAATAAAGAACGGCGCAACCGAGCAGCAATAACGCATGGGTGACAAACCAGAATTTGTCTGTCGTTGCTGCCTTAACTTTCTTGACCGCTTTCTTCTCTCCGGCTCGCTCGAGTTCCTTGCGGACCTCCGGCTTCTTGGAAATTTCCTCGGCGGTTTCGGTCTCGGGCATCAATTATAGAATCGCACCAGCGCAGCCCGGTGAGTGCCGCAACTGATTGTCAATCTTGCCATTGCCGATCCTGGAAGGATCGGTCACGCTGTCTTGGACCAGGCGCGCAAAACTTCCGCCACACTCCATGCTTGTGCGATGCAGCCGCCGGCCAGATGCGGTTCTCGCGCATCAAAGACTTCGCTGATCGTTCCGACGCCGTTATCGCTTAAATGCACCGGAAAAGTCTCAAGGAATTTACGGCCAGCGGCTCGGTCGTGGGGATGAACTTTCAACCAGGCGTCGATGAATGGACCGATCAGCCAGGCCCAAACCGTGCCTTGATGATACGCGCCGTCACGGGATCGAAGATCACCGGCGTAAATTGGTTTGTAATTTGGATCGTCGGGCGAGAGCGTGCGCAGACCGACCGGTGTTACCAATTTTTTTTCCACGACGTCGAGCACAGAACGCCAATGTTTTGGATCGAGCGCGGGATGATCAAGCGAAATGGCGAACAATTGGTTCGGCCGACACGACGAATCGTTGCTTGAACTGCCGTCAACATCGACAACGTCGTAAAGATAACCGCCCGCCTTGAACCAAAAGCGATTATTGAACGAAACGCGCGCGCGTTCGGCGTGCTCGTCGTATCGTTCCGCGGAGGCGTCTCCGCCATTTTCGCGCAACCAATTGGCCAGTAACCGGAGCGCATTATACCAAAGCGCGTTGATCTCCACTGCTTTGCCGCGCCGCGGAGTCACAACCCAGTCTCCCATCTTCGCATCCATCCAGGTAAGCTGATAACCCTCCTCGCCTTGTACGAGCAGGCCGTCGTTTGGATCGACATGAATGTTGAAGCGCGTGCCGCGCAAATGATGTTCGACGATGTCGACCAACGTCGGGAGAAGAAGCTGCAATGTCGTACGATCGGCAGTTTGCTCGAAATACCGGTTCAGCGCGTGAAAGAACCAAAGGGTCGCGTCCGCAGTATTGTAGCGGCCTTCCTTGGCGCCGTCTGGAAACATGTTCGGAATCAAACCGTCGCAAACGTAATGGGCGAAGGTGCGCAGGATGTAACCGGCCTCAAGCAGTCGTCCCGTGATCAAGGTCAGCCCTTCCAGGCTGATCATTGTATCGCGTCCCCAATCTGTGAACCAATGATATCCGGCGATGACGGTGCGGATCTCGTCGCCGGCGGCATGTGCGCGCGCGGTTTCTTCGAACCGTCCCGCGGGCGTAATGACAAATTGGTCTGCCGCGAAAACCAGTTCCGCCGGAAAACTTTGGCGTGCCTTTGGAATCGCGTCATGGATCAACCGGGCGCGGCGTTCGCGTTCGGCAGCGAGAACATCTTCGGGGCCTAACACGTTGATGATCTCCCATGGTTCGGTTGAGCCAACTAACGTGGCCGTGCTCTGCTCGGTAAGATCGACTCGAAAAAATCCCGGACTCCAGAGTTCGCCCTCGAAGGAATAACCGCGCTGCTGCTCAATCCGATAAACGACTTGAGGAATTTTTGCTGGAGCGATCGTGAACGCGGCTTCCCGGCCGTGCAGTTGCATGCGCAGCGGCGGTAGCTTTCGGCGCGCCGCAGCGATTTCGTAACGGCCATCAACAGCCGTGAGTTTGTAAGGGGCGGCCAGGTCCGAATCGACTGGCGCTTCATGATGTCGAAAATGAAAGGCGGGACGCAACTCGAGTCGAGGCGGCGTTCCTTTCGAGATCACCTGGTAGCTGACATGGACTGTGTTCTGCAAATGAGGCAGCAACACGCGTTTCTCGACGACGACTTCGCGAACATGATAAATCCAGACAGGGAGCCCATCTTCGAGTCGGAACTCAGTTAAATAATCAGCGCCTTTCAAATCGAGTTGTCCGCCGGCGCGTTCCTCAGCACCGAGCGAAACGACATCATCGTCACTGAATCGAAGAAATTCCGATACGTGATTCCACATCACGATCCGTCCGAGAGGTCCCGGCAGCGCCGCGATGAGCAATCCATGATAACGACGCGTGACCGCGCCTGAAACGGTGCCGGAGGCATAACCGCCGAGCCCGTTGGTCACGAGCCATTCGCAAGTAAGCAAGAGTTCGCGCGACATCTGCGTTCCGTCCCACGGCATCGAACGAATGACGGGCCGGATTGTTTCAAATTGCTTGTTCATCGATGCTTGGTGTCGATCGAGAACTGGGTCAACCCCATTTTCGTCGCTTGGGCTGCTTCCTCGGTTTTTTCTCGGGAACCAATCGCAACGCCACAGTCGCTTCGGCTGGCAAGATCCAGTTGTCTTGCGTTGCCACCGCCGCCGTTCCAGATCCGCCGTAGCGAGCGGATTCACTCGACAAAAGAGTTTCCCATTCCAAGCCAAGCGGTGGGGCGAGCAACGGCTCCGGAATAGGATTCAGCTCGCGGTTTTCGCCAAAGTTCACCACCAACAATCGGTCGTCCTTGTTTCCGGTGCTGAAATAGCGGAGGACAAAACTCGCCGGCCCCAAAACGGCGCCGTCCACTCCATTTGGTTTCTGTTCACGAAAACGCGAGTCTTCCCGGCGCAATCGCAAAAGATCGACATGCAAATCGTAAAGTTCTTTGTTTTTTTGCCGTTCGGAAAAATCGAGTTTGGAACGCACGAAGACGGTTGGATCAGATGGGACCGGCAAGCGTTCCTGCACTTCTTTAGTGGCAAAGGACGGAAATTGGGCGAGAAACGCGAACCGGCCTTGGCGAATCGCTTCGCGCATCGGGCCGTCACCCACATCGGTGAAAAATATGAATGGGGTGGAGGCGCCGAACTCCTGGCCTTGAAAAAGCAGCGGCGTCCAGGGCCCGAGCAAGAGCAGCGCAGTCATGGCGCGGTACCGGCCAGGCGAACTTTGAAAACGCAGTCTCTCGCCAGCCGCGGTATTTGAAACTTGATCGTGGTTTTCGATGAACGCGACGAACGCTTCCGGCTTTGCCCCCGATGTCGGAGTGCCACGCGGCGCTTCCTGCCACAAATACGGCTGCCCCTGGAACAAATAACCGTACTTGGCCGCGGAAATGAATTCCTGCGGGTTACCCAGATAATCGGTGTAGTAAGCTTCCCGTTTTCCAGTCAGCGCGACGACGGCGCTATGATGAAAATCATCGTTCCAAACTGCGTCGAGGTCGTCGCCGCCTTCATTGCGCGGCCGAATCAGTTTCGCTTCCTGCCGCTCGTTCTCCGCAATCAAAATAATCTCGCGCGGACGCGCTGTCTCGCGCGCGGCCCGCCCAATTGCGCCGATAATGTATTCGTCGGACGTGTCTTTCACCTCCTGCGTCGCGTCGAATCGAAAACCGTCAAAGTGAAATTCGTCGATCCAGTAGCGACCGTTGGTGATGAAGAATTCGCGCACCGGGCCCGAATCCGGCCCGTCAAAATTGATCGATTCGCCCCAGTCATTTTTTTCGTAGCGCTCGGTGAAGTAATGGTCGGAAAACGTGCGAATGTAATTTCCGTCGGGCCCGAAATGGTTGTAAACGACGTCGAGAATCACGGCCAGGCCTAACGAGTGGGCGTGATCGATGAAGCGGCGCAGATCGTCCGGCGTCCCAAACAGATGGGACGGCGCAAAAAGATCCACGCCGTCGTAGCCCCACCCAAAATTTCCAGGGAAATCGCCGATCGGCATCATCTCAACCACGCTGATCCCAATCCGCGCCAGTTCCTCAAGCTGTTCGGCCGCAGCCTGCCACGTTCCTTCTTTCGTAAACGTGCCGATGTGCATTTCGTAAATGACGTGGCCTTTCATTTTCACCCCGCGCCATTTGGAATCCGTCCATGCAAACTGCGTCGGATCGACAATGCACGAGGACCCGTGCGGCCCGTGCGGTTGAAATCGCGAGGCCGGATCGGGATGAAAATGCTGCGCCTTGTTTACGCGAAAACGGTAGAGCGCTCCGGCCCCAACATTCGCACTGCCCGAAAAATAACCGCTCTCTTCGCGGACGAGCGGATGAAACGTGCGCTTCGCATCTTTTTTCGCGCTTTCTTCCAGGACAAGATCGACATCCTGAGCTTTCGGCGCCCAGACCCGGAAATGTGTTTGATGCGGGCCGATCAATTCGGCGCCAATCGGATATCGCCGAGAAATCGCGCGCTCCATGGGTGAACCCTACACAAAATGTGCCGATGCGCAGTGAGAGCTTGATCAAAATTTCTTAAGCCGCTCAAATCGTCGCATGAATGGAGGCGAAGCGAAGATCGAGATCTTTAAGCCATTCGGCGAAGCTTTCGAGCTGACAAAGAAAATTCTTTTTCAGCCGTTCGACTTGAAAAAATGGTTCGTGATCGGCTTTGCGGCGTGGCTCTCGAATCTGGGAAGCGGCAGTTACAATTTCCGATTCAATCGAGGCGACTGGAAAGACGTTCCGTGGCTTCAAGGCCTCGGCGACACGATTAATCAGATTCCGCACTGGATTCTCTGGTCCGGCCTAGTTGTGCTCATCGTGTTAGTGTTCGCGCTCATGATTCTATTTGCCTGGTTGCGAGCGCGGGGTCGTTTCATGTTTGTTGAATGTATCGTAAAAAATCGGGGCGCGATCGTGGAGCCGTGGCGAGAATTTCGCGAACAAGGCAACAGTTATTTTCTTTTGGCGCTGCTGGTTGGTTGCATCATCATCGTCATTGCGTCGGTCGCCTCTCTGCCGTTTATGTTGCCAATAATCAGGGGCGTCACATTCCTGCATCTGCACGATGTTTATCTTATCTGCATGATTGCTCTTTGGGCCGTCGTGTTGCTTCTGCTTATTCTGGCGTGGGCATTGATCTCTCATTTCATGGTCGCGGTGATGTACCACCAACGCTGTCTAGCGGGCCAGGCTTTTCGGACTGCGGTCTCATTGATCTCGAATTATCCTGGCGAAATTACGTTCTATTGTTTGTTCTGGATTGTGCTTGGGATCGCATCGGCAATCGCTGCCTGCGCGGCAATTCTGGCGACATGTTGCATCGCGCTTGTTCCGTACATCGGCACAGTGATCTTGCTGCCGTTGTTTGTTTGTCTGCGCGCGTTCGGGCTGCGTTTCATTCGGCAATTCGGCTCGGACTATGACGTCTGGGCTGCGATGCCTGAGGCGTCGCCAACATCGTCCTCAATGCCGCCGCCGTTGCCGAGTTGAATTATACTTCGGTCGCCGCCCAGAATTTTCGAAACGCGTTCGGCCAGGTGCGATTAATCACGCTTTCACGCGCCAGATTGCCCATTTGTTGCCGGCGCGCGGGGTCGGCAATCAGCTCGCGAATCGCCCGGGTGAGGTCCTCCACGTCGTGCGACTTCGTAATCAATCCGTTTCGATTGTTTTCCACCAATTCTTTTGGCCCGCCCGAATCGGAAACGATCACCGGAACTCCTGAGGCCTGCGCTTCAATGATGACGTTGCCGAATGTGTCGGTTGTGCTCGGAAAAACGAAAATGTCGGCCGAAGCGTACGCCGCCGCCAGTTCTTTGCCGGTCAGATATCCGGTGAATAGAGCTTCCGGAAGCGATTCGGAAAACTCACGCGAATACGGTCCGTGGCCGACCACACAAAGTTGGATCGACAATCCCTCGTCGCGCAAACGCCGGTAAGCTTCCGCTAAAAGATCGAGATCCTTCTCACGCGAAACGCGACCCACATAAAGCAGGCGGACCTGTCCGTTTTTAGCGCCGAACTTTTCGAAGAACGCGGGATCGCGCCGCGTGGGATGAAAAAGTTCGGTGTCGAGTCCGCGCGGGAAAATTTTCAATTTTGCCGGATCAAATCCGCGCTTAATCCAGCTATCTCGATATTCCTCCGAATTCACGAAGACGGTATCGAGCTGGTTGTAGAACCAATGCATGTAACGCCAGGTCACGCTTTCGAGAAAGCTGTCTTCGGTCAGGATGCGGACGTATTGCGGAAAATCGGTGTGATAGATCCCGCTCGTTTGTAAATTGAGCATCTTTGCCGCGAGCAACGCCGTCAGGCCGATCGGTCCCGGCGTGCTGATGATGACTTCGGTGAATCGCTCGCGCTGGATGTAATCGAGTATTTGCAAAATCGGCGGGAAACTCAGCTTCTGCAGCTCATACTCAGGCAATTCAAATTCGCCGATCGGTTTGAAATTTCTGATGGGAATATCGTCAACCGTCAGTTCGTCACGCGACGTGATCACGATTAATTCTTTTCCGGCGTCCGCGCCGGCCGCGGTCATTTTGCGAATGGTCGTGGCCACACCGTTGACGTCTTCGAGCGTGTCCGTGAACCACGCGCGCTTGTTGTTTTGCAAAGCTTCCGGAATTTTTCCGGTCAGCTCCTGGAAAATTTTTTGCAGCCATTTGCGTGAGGGCGCCTGGCTGTGAAAACCGTAGATGTAAGGCGCGAGGATGATCAGGATTGGTGCGATCGCAGTCAGGGCCTGCACGCTTTCGAGCATGTTTCCGGTGCTGATTTGCTGGACGAATTTTTGGAAAAAGCGAAAGGCGAGCTCTTCGGCGACGAGATTCGCCATCAAAAAAGTCCGTCGCTCCGGCCCCGAATCACCCTTAAGCTCAGCTGCGAGATTCGCTTTGACTTCCGCCTGCTGGAACTGACTCGAGAGTTCCTTCCACAGCGACATGTTCGCAGGCTTCATCAGCTCGAATATCTTTCCCGACAGCACTCCTTGCGCGAACACGCTGACCTTGTCCTTTAGCGTGAGCTCGGTCGGATCGCGGCCTTCCATGAACCGCGAGAACATTTGCTCAATCAGCGCGGCGCTTGGTCCAAGTTTCTCGTGGAAATGGTCCTGAATGAAACAAGCGACGGTGTTGTAGAATCCGTGCGACAGCGCCAATGGCGTGCCTCCTTCGCCGCGGGCCTGGCAGGCGCCGGTCCGGACATGAGTTAGAAATTTTTCGACTGAATCCGCGGGCGGTGTCTCGCTAAAAGCCGAGGCGATGAATTGTCCGCCGTGATCGTCCGAGCCACCGACTAAAATCTTTTTCCAGGGTTCGCGATGGGTGGGCTCGAGATTGTGCCGCACCGCGAACTTCTCGATCTTTTCCGGTGTCAACGAACTGAAGAGGTCCTGCGCAAGCTCACTCAGGAGCGTGTCGCGTAAGCCGTTGACGCCCTCGAAATGTTTGAAGAGCAAAATCAGTCGTTCCAGATGCGATGTTTCGAGTTTGCCATTCACGCTGTAGAGCGGATGCGCGACCGCGTGCGCGATTTTGCCGCTCTGCAAATACCGTTGCAGCGCAAAAATATTGTCCCGAAGGATAACGATATCGTCGTGCTGCTTTTCGGTAATGCCCCAGACCAGGATGTGAATCTTACAAGGGTCCTGCGGGAAGTAAGTGGTGACCTGCTCGCTGATGAACGTATTGGGCAGGTCGCGAATCTCGAGACAACCGTCGATCGTGTCGTGGTCCGTGATGGTCACGAAATCCATTCCGCGCTCGAGCAGTTGTCGATGGAGCTCGCGTGGGTCGGAATAGGAATCGGGAAAATCAAACCGGCGGAAAAGCCATTCTTCCGAGCGAGCGCTGAAACGTGAGTGAATGTGAAGATCACATTTGCTCATATATATTTAGAGGCCGCGCTTGAGGCGCTGCGCGGCGATCCAGTCCTGGTAGGTCGTTGGCGTTCTTCGCCCGTCCATCTCACTGATAAGATCGCCGATCTGGCGCCAAATGGCCGGATGCGAAAAATCGTGCGGGTGAACACTCAGACGCACGAGCGGTTTGTTCTCGAGAACGCGGTTGAGCATGGCGTTCCAACCCAGACTGACCGCACGTCGCCAACTGTTGCGAACGCTGTAAACCAGCGATCTCGCCGGAAACGTTTGGCCGGAACGCAAATCGCGCACTGTTCGCAGGCGGGTTGTGTATTCCATTTCCGCATCGCGCGCTGCTCGCTCTCCTTCAACCCCGAGCAGCCACGCCGGCGCGACAAACCCGCGCGGCTTCAACCCGTTGGCGAGAAATTCATCCCGCGCCGTTTTGATTCGCCGGAACGCTTCGTCGTATCCGAGATTGTAAAATTCGCCTTCGCCCTGGGTGTAGAATTGCGTGATAAATTTCTCGAGGAACGTTTCGCGCGCTCGCGGCGGCCGTTCATGAAAATATCCGTGGATAACGATCTCGTGCCCGCCTGCTTCCAAGTGACGCAGCCAGGAAACGAATTGTCGATCTTTCATCGCCGCGCCCTGATGATGGTAATCGGGGACAACCAGGAGCGAGCAATGTCGAATTCCTTTATGGGTCAGCTCGGAAATAATTTTGTCCACAATCGGTTGCGTGGACGGCGCAACGTCGTGGACGGAAACGATCAGGAAATCTTTGGTCGCACTCGCCGCCGCGACAACGGGCAGAAACTGCGTGGCCACAGCCGATGTCATTTTGCCAAATTTTCGACCCCGCTACCCGTGCGAACAAGCGCAAATTAGCTAGCCGGCCATCTTCACGATAGTAGTGAAGTCTTTGGCACCTAGCGGCATGACCGACAGGCGCGATTGCCGAACGAGCGCAATGTTCTTCAGAGCTGGTTTCGCTTTAATTTCGCGTAGCGTGACCGGCTTGGCCAGCGCCTTGATCGGGACAAGGTCGACTGCGCTCCAATCCTCTTCTTTCGCGGTTGTGTCGCGGTAAGCGGTGCGCGCGACTTTGGCGATGCCGACGACCGCTTTGTCTTCGCCGCTATGATAAAAGAGCACTTCATCGCCCTTAGACATGCGGCGAAGATTGTTGCGCGCGGCATAATTGCGGACTCCGGTCCAACTCGTGCCGCCGTCGGCAACAAAATCGGACCAGGAATAGTCGGACGGTTCCTGTTTCACGAGCCAGAAATTTTTCATCGATTCAACTTAACGCGGTTCGACAATTGTCGATCTTTGTTTGAAGATCGACATCATGGCGCGCTTGCCATTTATCACATTCGAAGGTTCGGAGGGTTGCGGAAAATCGACTCAGACGCAACGACTCGCAGCGCGCCTGGAGAAATTGGGAATCCCATTTCTCATTACCCGCGAACCTGGCGGCACACCAATTGGTGAATCGATTCGCGACCTTTTGCAATTCGCGCCGCAGAGCGCGGGGATGACTCCGGAAACGGAACTGCTTCTTTTTGAGGCAAGCCGAAGCCAGCTCGTTCGCGAAGTAATCAAGCCGGCGCTTGAGAGCGGCAAGTGTGTGATCGCGGACCGATTTTTCGATTCCACCACCGTTTATCAAGGCGTCGCGCGCAAACTGGACCGCAAAATTGTGCGACAACTGAACGCCTTCGCTGTCGGCGATTGTGTTCCCGACATTACATTTTTGCTCGATGTCGATCTAACAACTGCGCGAGCGCGAATGAAAGGGCCGCGACGGCCGGACCGGATGGAACAGCAATCAGACGAATTTTACGAAGAGGTTCGCGACGGTTATCAGGAACTTGCGAAGTCCCAGCGAGATCGAGTTGTGATCGTTCAAGGAGGGCAATCGCCAGACGATATCGAGAAGCAGATTTGGGCAACGCTCTCGTCGCGTTTTCCAAATCTCATGAAGTCAGAAAATTGATATGGCTTTCACCCGGAAGACAGCGATTGGATTTTTGCGGCGCGCACATGATCAAAAACGTTTGGGCCACGCGTATTTGATTTCAGGACCGGCCGGGAGCGGGAAAAGGGAAGTGGCCGCGAAACTGGCGAGCACTGTCAACGGAACAGATGCCGATGACGTTTTTTCATCAAAGGCCCGCGAAATCTTTGTGGCCGAACCGGAATCGAAATCGCGAAGGATTTTGATCGAGCAGATTCGCGAGCTCGAGCACGGACTGCAGATGCGCGGTGCGGACGGGCGTCGAAAAGTGGCGATCATTGCCGAAGCGGACCGGTTGCAGCCACAGGCGGCAAACGCATTTCTCAAAACACTGGAAGAACCACCAGCCAATTCGCTCTTGCTTCTTCTGAGCGCGCTGCCCGAAGCGTTACCGGACACGATTGTGTCGCGCTGCATTTCTATTCCGCTGGCGGCGAACGGCGAAGAAATTGAAATGCCGGAGCGCAGTGAGCTCGTAGAATTGCTTCGCGACTCCGCGCGAGAAAAAAAATGGGGCGTCCAGCAAGCTTATCGTATCGGACAAGGAATGCAGTCGTTGCTAGGAAAAGTTCGCGAAGAAATCAAAGCGCGAACCGGCGAGGCTTTGAAAAACGAGGAAGCGCGTTACCGAAACTCGACCGACGGCGCCTGGCTGGAAGATCGCGAAGAATATTACAAGGCGCTAACCGAGAGTCTTTATATTCAACGTCGCGCGGCGCTGGTGGAGGTGTTGCTTGAATTTTGGTCGGACGTGTTGCGCGGGTGCAGCAAAGTGGCTCGGCGCAATTTGTCCGAGGCAAAGAAGGAAACCGCCACGCTGGCGGAACGCTTCACCGCGCCGGAAGTGCTGCGACGAATCCAGCGGTTAGAGGAGTTGCGAGACAATCTCGGCCGCAACATTCAGGAAGCGCTCGCCTTCGAAGTCGCGTTTCTCGAAGTCTTCGACGCGTAACTACTGTGCCGTCTAACTCGTCGCGGCGGCGTTTATTTCGAGGACTTGGTCGACGACGGTTGCGCTAGCACGAGTGACGCGAATCTAAACTGGGTTGCGTATTGGCCTTCCTGCCCGTGCAAAGCGTCTCCCGCGGATTTTCGCGAACTTTCCGCGATAAAAGTCGTAATACGTTGATGAATGGAGATCTGGTCGGGATACTCAAGCGTGAAAGCCCACGAGCGGACTGAAAAAAGTTTGAAGGCTAGCTTGGGTACCGCGATCAGGCACAAGCGCTCTGCTCTCGGCATTTCGCAGGGAGAACTTGCCCTGCGAGCCGGTCTGCACCGAACTTACGTTTCCGATCTGGAGCGTGGAGCACGCAACCCTTCGATCGAAAGCATCGAAAAACTTGCGCGCGCGCTGGACGTTTCGGTCGCAAAACTGTTTGAAGCGGCCGGTAACGGTAAACACTGACGGCAGACTCTCGGGATTTCTATCTCGATCATGATGTGTTGACAGTTTCGGAGCAGCGCGCAGCGTTGCGGCCTAACGATGAGGTTCGAGAATCAGGCGGCGATCGTGACTGGCGCGGGGCGGGGGATTGGACACGCGATCGCGGTCCGGCTGGCGAGTGAAGGCGCGCGGGTCTCGTGTGTGAGCCGAAGCGAAGAGAATGCGAAACGCACGGCGGATGAGTTAAACGTTTTGCGCGCTGGTTCGGCGAAGCATTACGCGGTCGATGTTGCCGATCACGCCGCGGTGCAAAAAGTCGCGGCACAAATTCTTGAGGACTTCACCAAGATCGACATCCTCGTGAATAATGCCGGCGTCACGCGCGATGGGCTCGCCATGCGGATGTCGATTGAAGATTGGGACACCGTTATCAACACCAATCTGCGCGGCGCATTCAATTTCACTCAAGCGATCATCCGCGCGATGATCAAACAGCGCAGCGGCCGCATCATCAACATCACGTCAGTGATCGGTTTGATTGGCAACGCCGGCCAAACCAATTACGCCGCAAGCAAAGCCGGGCTAATCGGATTTACCAAATCGCTCGCGCGTGAGCTGGCCAGTCGCAACATCACCGTCAACGCGATCGCGCCGGGATTCATCACCACCGACATCACGGCGGGTTTGTCGGAAGAGATTAAGAAAGCGATTCAGTCCCAGATTCCGCTCGGTAAAACCGGGACTCCCGAAGATGTTGCCAATGCGGCTGCATTTCTGGCATCAGCCGAGGCGAGTTACATTACCGGCCAGGTTTTGTGCGTCGATGGCGGAATGGTGATGTAGGTGCGAGGGCGCACAGCCATTTTCAAGCAGCGGCCACCGCGCGTTCCTCGTCTTCGTTCGAAGCTGAAGAGGAAAATCCGAATCGTTCGCAGTAATCGGCAAATCCGTTCATTCCATCCAGTTTGAAATGCGTCGCGTCATAGCGATGCACGCCGTTCGTTTGCGAAGCTTGTCGTGCTAAGACGATGCGCATGCGTTCTTCGATCTCCTTCGTGAACCGCCACCCAAAATGTTCGTAAACGCGCCGCGCTGTCGCAATCGGATCGCGTCGAACGTCGTCGTAACGGAGATCGCAAACGCGCTGAGGTGGCAACTGATCGCGCGTGTGCATGAAAGTCTTTAGCGCCTGTGCCCAATAAGTCAGCGCATCGCGGCCAATCAGGACCGGGTTAACTGCATCGCTGAAGACCCGTCGCAAGATTGTGACCAGACTTGAAACCGAAGCGACCGCTTCAATCGGTTCCCGGTGTATTTGGACAAACCGCGCGTCGGGATAGATCGACAACAACGCTGGCGCGGCGAACATGTGGGCCGGCGCTTTCAGGACCCATCGTTCGGCTGACTGGCGGAACTGCAGTTGTTGTAGTGAACGCCGATGAAATTCGTAAGCCGGCCGCAGATCCTGGTTGAAGAACCACGCGCGATACGACGGCACGTTATACATCGTGTCGAACTGGTCGCTCATGAAGGTCGGGCTCATCAGCGAGACGCATTCCTGCGGCAGCTCCGCGCCGGTCGCATGCACACTTTCGAAAGTCGGCGCCAGCCAGCGCAAAACAGCGAGATTTCTGGCTGCCTGGCGAATACGTTGTTGTCGATCTTTCGAGCTCGGCGGTGATGGCGACATCACTTCCCACGTTAACGGCGCGCGATGCGCCGGGTCGGCGGCGAGAAGGATGTGCAGGAGCGTCGTCCCGCTTCGCGGCAAGCCAACGATGAACAACGGTTCGCGGATTTTTTGTTGCGCGATCTCGGAAAAAAGCTGGCGGTCGCGCGCGAGCAGAAGCCGATTGGACAAAATGCGCACGATATCGCTCCGTAGCGCCATTTTTCCGATCACGTTGAGCCGCGCCTCGTGACAGCATGATTCCAACAGGTGGGAAAGCGGCTCGAAAAAGTCGCCTTCGCCAAAATCATCGAGCCGACAGCGCCGCTTTGCGGTCTCGATTAATTCGCGAGCGGACGGAGATGTCGATCTTACGCCGATTTTTTCGAGCGCGGCGCCGGCTTTGTTCAAAGCACGAATTAAAATCGGAGCGCGAGTTTGCTCGATGGTCGTAGGCGCGCGCATACATCGACAATTGTGGCAGGTGCGCCCGAAGGCAAGCTTCAACTCAGCTTGTTGCGCGGCGGACGCAGCCGTTCCATCATTTGCTTTATGACGACGGAGAAAGCGACGTTCGGGGCGGGTTGTTTTTGGGGCGTGGAAGAAACTTTCCGCAAACTAAGTGGCGTAACATCGACCGCTGTCGGGTATGCGGGCGGAAACAAGGACAATCCGAGCTACGAAGATGTTTGCAGCGACGAGACCGGCCACGCCGAGGTTGTCCAATTGGACTTCGATCCTTCGCAAATAAATTATGATCAGATCCTCGACGTTTTCTGGTCCAACCACAATCCGACGACGTTAAATCGGCAGGGCCCGGATGTTGGCACTCAATATCGTTCGGTAATTTTCTATCATTCGCCGGAACAAAAAGCCGCGGCCGAAAAGTCGAAGCAAAAAATAGCCGAGAGCGGCAAGTTCAATCGCCGGATAGTGACTCAAATCGAGCCCGCCCCGAGGTTCTGGCGCGCGGAAGAATATCACCAGCGCTATTTGGAAAAGCGCGGCCAGTCGCACTGCGCGATTTAAGCGCATGGCTGGCGCCGTTTTTCGGACGAAAAACTTCGTAGCGGACGCAGCCAACTTCATTGTCGATCTTGCGCACAAAGCGCTGGCAGAGCGGCACGAGTTCCGGGTTGCGCTTTCAGGAGGCAGTACGCCGCGACCGGTTTATTCCGAAATCGCGCGGATTGGTCGTGATCTTCCCTGGGAACGCATTCTGATCACGTTCGGCGACGAGCGCTGCGTGCCGCCGGACGATTCGCAGAGTAATTTTCGCATGGCGCGCGAAACCTTGTTCGTTCCCGCAAGCGTCCCCGAAAAATCAATCATGCGAATGCGCGGCGAGATCGATCCGCAGATTGCGGCCCAGCAATATCAGGACGATGTCGATCTTTTGGCCACGCAACGCGGGGAACAGATTTACCGGCACGATTTGATTTTGCTCGGACTAGGCGACGACGGTCACACTGCCTCACTATTTCCGGATAGCGCAGCGCTGAATGAAGCGAGCCGGCGCGTGGTCGCGAATTTTGTCGCGAAGCTGAACGCGTGGCGCCTGACTTTTACGTTGCCGCTCATCAATCACGCACGGCACGTTTGTTTCTTGGTGAACGCGAGCAAGCGGGCAAAGTTGATCGACCGTGTCATTAGCGGCGATCTGCAGTTTCCGGCGTCGCGAGTAAATCCGACCGCTGGGAAATTGACTTGGATGCTCGCTGAATGAGTGATCTCAACCGCTCAACTTCTCAACGTCTAGTATTGCTCGCCTTCGTCGGCCGTCGGCGTCACGCGATCCTCGATTGCCCAGGCGTGGATCATTACGCCGATCCAATAAAACACGAGCAGTCCAATTCCGAATCCGGCGGAAGCAATCGCGGCCAAAATTCCGAAAACGATCGCGATGGGAGTAACGAGGAGCAAAATAACTGCCCCGATCACTCGATGACCTTTGTAAATATGACCGAGTCCGGGAATCATGCTGAGCAGTATTGCCATTGCATCGCTCGCCTTCGGTTCCGCCGGTATGGTCGCTTCACGCGTCCAATCGCAGTTCGGGCATGATTCCGCATTATTCGGCAGAAGCGTTCCGCAATACGGACACGGCATCATGTCGGTACTGACCGGTTCGGGCTGCGTCGGGGCGTCGGTGTATTCCATACCCAAATTGAATCGCCATTGAACGTCACAAGAGCCGCCGAATTCGTCAAGCATTCCTTGTCATTCCCCGCTCGGTCTTAGAATGTGTGGCCTCCGCCAATGCCGACGCTTTCTGAAATTGTCGAATATGCGAACGAGTATCTGTGCATTCGGGAAATCGAAGACTGGCCGAACGCGCTTAACGGTCTGCAAATCGAAAATTCCGGTCGCGTGACCAAAATCGGCGCTGCAGTCGATGTCTCTTCGCGTGTTCTTACTGCCGCCGCCAGGAAAGATGTCGATCTTCTAATCGTGCACCACGGATTGTTCTGGCCGGGATTGCGGTCAGTCAGCGGCAGTTTGCGCCGGCAATTGAAGCTCGCTTTCGAAAACGATATCGCGCTTTACAGCGCGCATCTGCCGCTCGATCTGCATGCGGAAGCCGGCAACAACGCGCAACTCGCCTCGGCGCTTGGACTGAAATCGACCAAGCCGTTCTTTGAAGAAAAAGGCCGGCTGATTGGCGTTCGATCAAAAATTTCCGGTTCGCGGGATGATCTGATTCGCAAACTGCGAAAGGTTTTGGGCGGTCCGGTCAAAGCATTCAACTTCGGTCCGAAAAATCCGAAGAACGTCGGGATTGTTACCGGCGGCGCCGGTGGAGAAATTTATCGCGTCGCCGCGGACAAGATTGACATCTTCGTCACTGGCGAAGCGCCGCATTGGGCTGCGGTCGCCGCGGAGGAGCTCGGAATCAATCTTCTTCTCGGAGGGCATTACGCGACCGAGACATTTGGCGTTAAAGCGCTCGCCGCGCGTCTTTCGAAACGCTTTAAACTACCGTGGGAATTTCTCAATTTCCCGACCGGACTTTAATGGCAGTCGCAGTCGTTCGCTTCGATCCCAAAATTTTTCCTTTCGTAAATTCGCAGACGTTGTTCTTTGTTCGCCGATGGCCGAGCCTCAGCGAATAAGCACGCGCGCGACCGGAATTGTCGGCATCGCGATTCTGTGCAGCCGAGTTCTCGGTCTCGTTCGCGAACTGCTGTTTGCTGGACTCTTCGGGGCGGGCAGAAATCTTGACGCGTTTTTGATGGCCTTTCGGGTGCCGAACATGTTGCGCGACCTTTTTGCCGAAGGCGCTCTTTCGGCGGCCTTCATAACAACGTTTTCAAAAAAGATCGCCACCGAAGGCGATGAATTCGCCTGGCGACTTGCCAATAAAGTGGCAACGCTCACCGCCGTTTTCATGAGCGCGGTGACGTTGTTGGGCATCATCTTTGCGCCGCAACTGATCGAAGTGATGACGTGGTGGAGTTGGTCTCCGGAAAAAACCGAGCTGACGATCCTGCTCACACGGATCATGTGGCCGTTTATCCTGCTCGTGTCGCTCGCGGCGCTGGTGATGGGAATGTTGAACGCGAAACAAGTGTTCGGGCCGCCCGCGATGGCATCGAGCTTTTTTAATCTCGGGTCGATTATCGGCGGCGTGGGGCTCGGTTGGTGGCTTGATCCACAGTTCGGCGCGCGTTCGCTCATTGGATTATCGATCGGCACGCTCATCGGCGGTTTGTGGCAATTGACCGCGCAATTTCCCTCGCTTCGACGGGTCGGCTACAAATACAGTCCTGATTTTCGGTGGCGCGACGAAGGTGTGCGCACTGTCCTGGGATTAATGGCGCCGGCGGTGATTGCCGCCAGCGTCGTCCAAGTGAACGTGCTCGTGAACAGCGGCTTCGCTGCACGCCTCGGCGACGGCCCAGTGAGCTGGCTCAACATCGCGTTTCGTCTCATGCAGTTGCCGCTCGGCATTTTCGGTGTGGCGGTAGCGACGGTCACTTTGCCCTTGGTTTCGCGGAGCGCCGCTGTCGGCAACACCAGCGAGTTTCGCTCTGCGCTTGCGCATTCCATTCGGCTTGTCCTGTTACTGACGATTCCTGCGGCCATCGGCCTCATCATATTGGCGGAGCCGATCATCCATTTGATTTACGAACATGGCCGATTCACGCCCTACGCGACTACGCAAACGGCGGCCGCGTTACAGTTTTACGCCATCGGCCTGGCCGGATATTCCGCGGACAAAGTGCTCGCTCCCGCGTTTTACGCCCTGAATAAACGTTATGTGCCGATGTTCGTGACCTTGACCTCAATCGCGATAAATTTCTCCCTCAACTGGTTCTTTACCTTTTATCTCCACTGGGGACATCGCGGCCTCGCCTTTTCCACTAGCATGGTCGCGATCACGAATTTCCTTTTTCTTTACTCGATGATGCGCCATTACACCGGCCGGCTTGAGACCAGTGCAATGTTTCAAACGGTTGCCAAACTTTTATTCGCAGGAGCCGGACTCGCCGCCATTTGCTGGTTTGCGTCCGCGTTTTTCTTTTCCGTCCACCCTCATCTGGCCGTGTGGAAGAATTTTCTCGCGCTGATGATTACGATTGCCAGCGGCGCCGGCGCATTTTTCGGAGCGGCCTACTTACTCCATGTCGCCGAAGTTCACGACGTTGTCGATCTTGTCCGGCGGAAATTTAGTAGGGGCGGTTCACCCGAACCGCCCGCGGGCGATTGAGGTCAATCGCCCTACCTCAGCCCTTGATCGAGATCAGCGATCAAGTCATCGGCGTTTTCTAGGCCGATCGACAATCGGATTAAACCTTCTGGAGAGGTCGTGCCCGGGCCTTCGATCGACGCCCGATGCTCGATTAAACTTTCGACGCCGCCCAAGCTGGTAGCGCGAGTAAAAATTTTCGTGTTGGTGGTGACTTTCATCGCCGGCTCGCGGCCACCTTTCACTTCAAACGAAAGCATTCCACCGAACATCGACATCTGCTTCTGCGCGATTTTGTGACCCGGATGCGAACGCAGGCCGGGATAATGCACGCGCTCGATGTTTCGGTGGCCGGCGAGAAATTCTGCAACCTTCACTGCGTTTTCCGAATGCGCGCGCATCCGCCACGGCAGCGTGCGCATTCCGCGCAAGATCAGCCAGCAATCGAAGGGCGAGGGGACCGCGCCGCCCTCATATTGAATGTTGCGAACACGCTGAAAAAGATCGCCGTCGCTTTTCGCGACCACGATTCCGCCCAAAACGTCGCAATGGCCGCCAAAATATTTTGTGGTGGAATGAAGAATGAAATCAGCGCCGAGATCGAATGGCCGCTGAAGAATAGGCGCCCAGGTATTGTCGCAAACACATAGCGCGCCGGCGTCGTGCACAATTTTTGAAATCTCGGCAAGATCGACAATTTTGAGCAACGGATTGGAGGGAGTCTCCATCCAGGCTATTTTCGTTTTTGGTCGGAGCGCTTTTTTCACCGCGGCCAGGTCGCTCATGTCGATAAAATCGGCTTCAAGTCCCCAGCGCAGAAAAATTTCGCGGAGTAATCGAGACGTGCCGTAGTAGGCGTCTACATGCGCGAGCACATGATCGCCGGGAGCGAGCGCCTGAAAAATTGCGCCGGTCGTGCCGGTTCCGGAGGCGAACGCGGCCGCGGCCACGCCGCCTTCGAGCGCGCTGACTCCCTCTTCGAGCGCCTGCCGATTCGGATTGTTGTTGCGCGTGTACATGAATCCGCGCGAGTAAGTGCCTTCCACATCGCGCTCGAAAGTTGTGGAAAGATGAATGGGCGCTGAGACTGCGCCGGTTGCGGGATCGATTCGGTGGCCGGCATGCACGGCGAGAGTTTCAATTTTCATTGTCGGCGAAGACGTTACGAACTCCGAGGTGATTGTCGATCCATTCGACTTTGCTCAGGACACGCCTTGCGCCGCTTTGCATTTGACGCGAGGTTTTTCCGGCGCAAATAGCATCTGCACTTTTCTGGCGGATACGCCGCTTTTCGTTTCATGACGATTTACGACGACGACGTTTTCAAAATGGCCTGCGACCAGTTCCAGGTCATTGCCGATTATCTGAGCATCGACAAAAACGATCGCGAGCGCTTGATGTATCCCAAGCGCGCGATTGCCGTCACGCTTCCGGTGCACATGGACGACGGCAGCACGCGAACTTTTCAAGGTTATCGCGTTCAACATCACCTCACGCTTGGGCCAACCAAAGGCGGGACACGATTCGCCCCGTCGCTTTCGATGGGTGAAACGGCGGCGCTCGCGATGTGGATGAGTTGGAAATGCGCGCTGGCAAATTTGCCTTACGGCGGTGCGAAAGGCGGTGTGGCTTGCGATCCGTCCAAATTGTCGCGCACCGAGCTCGAAGCTGTTTCGCGCCGGTACATGCAGGAGATGATTTCGTTTGTTGGACCGCACACCGACATCATGGGCCCCGACATGGGGACGAACGAGCAGATCATGGCCTGGTTCATGGACACTTACTCGGTCTACATGGGTTACGCCGTGAATGAAATCGTTACCGGCAAGCCGGTCGCAATTGGCGGGACCGAAGGCCGGCGCGAAGCCACCGGTCGGGGCGTCGTTTATTTGATCGAGCGCGCCATGGACATGTTGAAAATTGATCCTGAAAAATGCACCGCCATCGTGCAAGGTTTTGGAAACGTCGGTGCCGTTGCGGCCCTTTCACTTGCCTACAAAAGCGGCGTGAAAGTCATCGGAATCAGCGATGCCTATGCCGCGATCTACAATCCAAAAGGAATCGACGTCCAGGCAGCCGAGCAACACGTTTTGAAAAAAGGAAATCTGCGCGCGTTTCACGAAGCTGATCATGTCGATCCAAAAGATCTTCTCACCATGCCGTGCGACATCCTCGTTCCGGCGGCGGTCGATCGCGTGATCAACGGAAGCAACGCCGGCAAATTGAAATGCCGAATTCTGGCCGAAGGCGCGAATGGACCGACCTCCCCGGAGGCGGATTTAATTTTAGAGAAACGCTGGGACGAAATTTTCGTCATTCCCGATATTTTGTGCAACGCCGGGGGCGTGATCGTTTCCTATTTCGAATGGGTCCAAGGGCTGCAGGCATTCATGTGGTCGGAGACGGAAGTCACAGACAAACTTTTCCGGATCCTGGAGCACTCCTTCGCCCAAGTCATTAAGCGTGCAAAAGCGCACAAGATTGCCCATCGGACGGCCGCCATGGCCATCGGGGTGGAACGGGTGATGAAGGCCAAAAAGATGCGCGGCCTCTTCCCGTGAGGCGGCATATCCGGCGATTGACGCCGAACAGAATTCTGCGCTGAATTGTTCTCATGGCTCCGGCATCTCTACGGGCTTTGTTGACGCGGTCGATTGACTACGCGGGAATGTTTCCCCCGTGCGACCTCGAACTGGAACCCGCGCTGAAAAATCAGGCGGAATATGTTCGCGCAAACGATTCCTGGATGCTATCGACGTTCGTTTTGCCGGTTGCAAAATTCTCAGACGCGGCGCCGCTCGTTTCGCAATTCGACAAGCATCATTCGCTGCGCATTTCCGCTTTGGCCGCGAAGACGGAAAATGCCAAAGATTTTCTGGCTGAGCTTAAGAATGCGGCAGAAACAATCCGATCGTTTCAAAAGCAACATGTCGATCTTGTCTCAGTCGTTCAGTTGGAAATGTTCCTGCCCCAGGATGTTGATCTTGCGAAACTGAATGAGACGACTGGTTTGCTTGGTGATTTGAAGTTGCAAACTTTCTGGGAAACGCCGGCCGAATCGGCAGAACAAATGATCGCTTTGCTCGCCCGCGCGAAACAACCGGCGTTTGGTTACAAACTGCGGACCGGTGGCGTTACGGCCGATTCATTTCCAGGCTCGGTGCAGATTTCGCGGGCGATCGTTGCCTCCACCAAGCACCACGTCCCGATTAAATTCACTGCCGGATTACATCATCCGGTCCGGCAATTCCGCGACGAAGTGAAAACCGAAATGCACGGATTTTTGAATGTGCTCGGGGCCGGTGTGTTGTCGGCCGAGCATCATTGGGACGAAGCCCAAATGATTGAGATGCTCGAGGACCAACAAGCCGCTGACTTCGAATTTCATGACACCGTGTTTGCCTGGCGCGACTGGGAGGTGACCCTCGATCGGATCAAGGCTCGGCGAAAATTCGTGACTTCGTTCGGCAGCTGCAGCTTCGATGAGCCGCGCGAAGATTTGCGCGCTCTGAATCTTCTTTTTTGATGGCGCTCAAGTCTTTCATCGACGTTCCACGCGATTCGCATTTTCCGCTGGAGAATCTCCCGTTCGGCGTTTTCAAGCCACGTGAAGGAGCAGCGCGTATTGGGGTCGCGCTTGGTGAGCACGTTGTCGATCTTGCGGCATTAGAGCACGCCGGCCTTCTCAAAGACCTGCCGCCAGCCACGGCCGCAGCTACAACGCGCGATTCGTTGAATGAATTTCTCGGGCTCGGTCGACCTGAGTGGCGCAGGGTTCGTGAGATTCTACAAAAACTTCTGTCCGCTGAGACACCTGCGTTGCGCGACGACAAGAAATTGCGCGAGCGCGTTTTCCATCGGCAAGCTGGTGTTGTGATGCAGTTGCCGGTCAGAATCGGCAACTACACTGATTTTTATTCGTCCTATCACCACGCGCACAATGTCGGCACGATGTTGCGTGGGCCGGAGAATGCGCTCATGCCGAATTGGAAATGGCTGCCGGTGGCGTATCACGGCCGTGCAAGTTCAGTGGTGGTGAGTGGAACAGAGGTGCGACGCCCGCAGGGACAAATCAAGCCGCCGGATGCAGTGGCGCCGATCTTTGGCGCGACCAAGAGTTTGGATTACGAATTGGAGACGGCGTTCCTGATTGGCCCGGGCAATTCGTTAGGCCAGCCGGTGCCGATCGATCACGCGTTCGATCACATTTTCGGTTTCGTTTTGATGAACGACTGGAGCGCGCGCGACATTCAAGCGTGGGAATATCAACCGCTCGGCCCGTTCCTCGCGAAGAATTTTTGCACCAGCATTTCTCCGTGGGTCGTGACGTTGGAAGCGCTGGAAGCATTTCGGAAACCACTGCCGCGACAGGACCCTGCGCCGCTCGCTTATCTTCGCGCGAAAAACGATTTCACGTTCGACATCCAACTCGAAGCGAAATTGCGAACGGCGAAGATGAAAACGCCGTACACAATTACGCGAACGAATTTCCAAAATCTTTATTGGAGCGCTTCCCAACAGTTGGCGCATCACACCGTCGGCGGATGCAATCTTCAACCGGGCGATCTGCTCGCGAGCGGAACGATCAGCGGCGAAACGGAAGAATCACGCGGGTGCATGCTCGAGTTGACCTGGCGCGGCGCAAATCCGCTAAAGTTGCCGAACGGTGAGACGCGCAAATGGCTCGAAGACGGAGACACTCTCGCGATCAGCGGCTGGTGTGAAGGCGATGGATATCGTGTCGGCTTCGGTGAAGTCAGCGGCAAGATTCTGCCGGCGCCCTGATTGTCGATCTTGCCCAAAGTCGATCTAGCAATTCTCAATGCAGCCTTGCCCGAATATTTGGGCGAAGATATTTAGTTTATGGCCTAATGAGTGCTAAAAAGGACAGCATCATGAACGCACACATCCTCCATGTCGATGATGAGCCGGATATTCGCCTGTTGATCTCGGCTTCGTTGCGCGAGTTTGGCTATGTCGTCGCCACTGCTGCAACGAGCGCGGAAGCGTTGGAGCTAGCCAAGCAATTCAAGTTCGAGCTTTGCATTTTGGACGTGCGGCTTCCGGATGGCAGCGGAATTGAGCTGTGTCAAAAGATCCACGATCTCCAGCCGGGTGTTCCCGTGCTTTATTATTCCGCCTACGCCAGCGATGAGGAACAAGAAGCCGCGCTGTCGGTGTGCGGCGATTCCTATCTCAAGAAACCGGTCTCGGCCGCGAAGCTGGAAGAAACGATTGCCGAATTGCTGAACTCAAAGCGCTGATTCATCCGGCAGCGTCGGCGGTAGCTCCTTTCGAACGATTGCTTTCCTGGTTGGTCACGACTCATTCGCTGTGTTAATTCGAAGAGGCGGAGGGGCCTGTAGCTCAGCGGTAGAGCAGGGGACTCATAATCCCTTGGTCCCTGGTTCGAATCCAGGCGGGCCCAGCCTTCGCTTTTGAGCAGACCGAAAATGCGAACGCTGCCACGCCGTAGCTATCGCGAAGGCGGGCTCAATTTCATTTTTTCGATTTCCGGTCGCCGATTTGCGATTGTCGATCCTGTGCCGCGACTTGCTCGGGTTGTTTTAGGCTTTCTCGAGATCTTGATCTTGAGCGCGCTCGTTCTCGCCACTCGGTGTGCGAATTATCAGGACGTCTTTGTCGATGGAAATATTTATTTCACGGACGCCGATTGCTATGCCCGGATGACCCACGTCGGCATGTGTGCCGAACATCCCGGGCTGATTATTCGCCACCACGGTTTCGAAAATTTTCCGCAAGGGACAACACCACATGCGACCACGCCGCTTGACTATCTGATCGTCTCATTGTCGATCTTGCTGAAGCCATTCACGGCGCAGCCAATTGATTTGGCCGGCGCTGTTGTTTCACCATTTCTCGGGTTGCTGGGCGCGTGGTTTCTTTGGTGCTGGTCGCGACGAGTGGGACTCCGTTATCGCTGGGTCATGCTACTGCTCTATGCGATGAGTCCGATCCTGGTTCACGGAATGGAATTGGGACGACCCGATCATCAATCGTTGCTCATCTTGCTCATCACGATTGGCATTTGTGCCGAGTGGAGTTTGCGAACCAACGAATCACAGCCTTGGAGCGTTGTCAGCGGGATCGCGTGGAGTTTTGCGCTCTGGGTTTCGTTTTACGAACCGCTTGTCCTATTCGTTCTCGTTCTCCTTTTTGGCCTAACGAAAGATCGACATCTCCTTTTGGTTCGCACCGGCGCGTAGGCTGGATCGTTTTTGGAGCGATTATCGCAGTCGCATTTCTGGTCGAACGGCGCCTTCCAACATTTGCGATCTTTCAATAGGACACGGTATTTCAAAATTGGTCGCGCACGATCGGCGAACTCGCCCACGTTTCACCGTGGAATCGAACTTGGTTCGCTTGGGCCGGCTACATGATCGCCGTCGCCCCGATTTTGGTTTGGTATTCGTTTCGCAAACGAGTCGCGCCACCAAATCTTATTCTTGCCACGCTTCCGGCAACGTATCTGCTGACCGTTTGGCAGGCGCGCTGGAGTTATTTTTTCATGGCGGCCTTCGTTATCGCGCTGCCGGGTCTGCTTGCGCCGGTCAAATCGCGCTTAGCGGTGTCGACCGCGTTTGCGTTGTCGATGTTGCCGATTCTTCAATTCTGGGACGCGCGGCTTTGGCCTGACGACGCGGAGCTAGCCGCGCAAATCGAGCACCGAAATGAATCAAGGGAGTTGCGGGAATTAGCGACGACGATTCGTTCCGCACAAACGCAACCGTTTCTTGCGCCCTGGTGGCTGTCACCGTCGATTTCATATTGGTCGGGTCAACCCGGAATAGCCGGCAGCTCGCACGAGGGGCTGGATGGGATGGCAGACACTGCGCGTTTTTTTCTCGCCACGGATTTCCTCAGGGCGCGTGAAATGCTTCGTAATCGACGGGTAGAATGGGTTTTAGGCTATGACTGGGAACGGGTTGCGGATAATTCCGCTCGCCTTCTCGGCGTTTCAATTCCTGACCAAACGCTTTGTCGCCTTCTGGATCGAAGTCCGAGCCAGGCGCCGCGTTTTCTTGCGCTTTCAGGGCAGAACGGAACGGCAAAATTGTTCCGTTTTGCGGATAAATTGTAAAAAACTTGGCTTTTCTCTCTCGAACCCCGTTGACAATGTGAATAACCATTACAATACTAACGCGTGTTGAAAAAATTCATTCCGCAGAGAACGATCTCGTCGATCGGAGAAGGATCGCTGAGTTCGGGGAATGATGATTCCAACCGATCCGCCTACGGCGAGCAACCGAAAACATCAACAAACGATTACAAAAAGTTTATGGCTGAACATTCCGGCAAAGACGTCCTTTCCAGCGACGTCGAAATCAAGGGCACGATCAAGTTCCAGAAGGAACTTTTGATCGATGGCAAAGTCGAAGGCGAAATTAATTCCGATGGCGCGTTGACGGTCGGCGAAAACGCAGACATTCGTGCGGAAGTAAAAACAAAATCCATCACGATTTACGGCAAGGTGCAGGGGAACGTTATCGTAAGCGAGCGTTGCGAATTGAAATCGAAATGCACGCTTCAGGGAGATTTAAAGGCCGCACGCCTCATCATTGAGGAAGGCGCCACTTTTATCGGCAAGTCGGAAGTTTCCAGCGGGATGAGTGTCAAAGCGGCATCCGGCAGCCGGCCAGAAGTTGTTCGCCACGAAGATTCAGCCAAGCCTGCCTTCGCGGCACGCGGTTAAGATTTTGACCTTCGCCTTCTGAACTAGTGATCACGTCGTCGCCTGCCAAGGCCAGTGTGGAATGCCCGCACTGTGGCTTTAAGCAGATGGAATATGTTGCGGCGAAGTCGACGATTTGCCGGCAGTGCGGGCGTTCCTTTTCGCCTTCAGCCCCGAAGCCGGGAACCCCTGAGGCGGAGCTGCCGCTGCATCGGCGACTCGAAACCATGTGGAGCCGCCAACGCAAGCGCGTCGTCTCTTGTTTCGAATGTAAACGCAAGCACGAAGTCAGCGATGCGGCGTCATCGACCAATTGCCCCGGCTGCAGTGCGCACATTGATCTCCGCGATTACAAAATCGCCACCAGCTTTAGCCGATCGATTCGCACTCGCGGCGACGTGAATTTGACCACAAAGGGCGATCTTAGCAGCACCAGCGTGATTTGCACGTCGGCGATCATTGAAGGGAAACTCCGCGGCAATCTTGAGTGCGAGGATTCGATGACGATTAACCTGGTCGGAAAAATTCCCGGCCGCATCGGCGCGCACCACATGATCGTCGAACGGAAATCCGACATCCAATGCTTTCGGCGCGTGAGGGTGACGAACATCGACATCAAGGGGCGCATGTCCGGTGAAATCCTGGCCAGTGGCGCCGTGACTATTCACAAAGGCGGTACGCTTGACGGGACCGTGACTGCGAAATCAATCGCGATTGAGAAAGGCGGAATGTTTTCCGGGCAACTTGCGATCGGTCAGGCCAACCTCACTCAGGGTGAGTTGTTACCGGAAGCGAAAGCGGCGGGAAAGAAGGCCGAGCCAGAGGTGCCGGCGGGCGGAGCTCAGCCCTTGCACGCAACGTAAGCTTTTCCTCCATGCGAAGACTGCATCCGCGCAGTCCGTACGAAAAACTCGGCGGCTACGTTCATCTTCCGCGTTTGATCGACAAGGCCAAGCTCCATCGCAAGGGATTGCTTGATGGTTACAATTACAAGACGGTCGGGTTCGACAAACATCTCCTCAGCTTTCTCAAACTCGACGGCGATGCTTTCGAAGACGCGGTTCATCGTTTGGAGAACGACGACGCAATTTTGAGTTGGGTCGAAAAGAGCTGCGTAAAACATTCGAGCGACGAGATCGAACACTGGAACCAGGCGATGATTTCGCGGCATCCCGACACCGCCGCCAAAAAAGCCCGCTTCAGTCATTTTCTAAAACAATCGGGCGGTGCAGGGCGCAAGGATATCCGCACTTACTTCGACCTGATCGAGTTCGACGAAGGGCGATTGAAGTAAGATCGGCCTCTACAATTTCGCGAAAATTTTGTCTGCCTCCTCGAGCGTCTCTTTGCTGCCGATATCGAGCCAGCGTCCTTCGATCTCGAAAGTGTTGACCGGTTTGCGGGTGTAGAGCCATTGCAAGAACAGCCCCGGCTGATCGGGATTGTTTCCGGCGGCGAGATAAGTCGTAAAGAGCGGCAGCACTTCGCGCGAGTAATAATAGAGCGCAACTGCGGCCAGCGTGCTCTTTGGCTTTGGCGGCTTCTCTTCGAAATTCGTGATCACGCCGCGGTTATCGATCGTGACGGTGCCGTATTTTTTCATCGCTTCGAGATTCCCAACATCGTGGACAGCGACGGTGGCTTGCGAATGTTTGGCCGCGTTCACAAAGTCGCTCAGCGGTTGTTCGAAAAGATTGTCGCCCGCGATGACGAGCAAATCGTCGTTGGTCAAATTCTCACGCGTCAAAACCAGATTGATGTCGCCGATTGCGCCTAACTTATCATCGTCACTCTTTGATCCGTCGTTGATGACTTTGATCTTGATTTCACGATGCCTGCCGCGCCGTAGGTCCGAGCCGGACTGGCGGTCAGCGAAGGCGGGTCGATCCTGGTAGGCATTCGCCCAGTTCTGAAAATCGTTGGCGAATTTGTCGTTCGTCACGATGTAAACCGTCTGAAGCGCGGGGACAGAAGCAAGGTTATCGAAAAGCCATTCAATAATCGGTTTCCCGCCGACTTCCAGCAACGGCTTCGCCTTCTTCAAAGTGAGTGGATAAAGCCGTGTCGCGTATCCAGCGGCAAGAATGAGCGCGTTCATTTGAATTGCCGGACGATAAGCATTGGGCCTAAGCGTGCCAGCTCATTCAGCGCGCGAATTATTTTGTGGCTTCGCCCAAAATAGCCCAACGCAAACGTCTCTGCAGCGCGGCGATCCGATGTGAATCGATAATCTTGGCGCGACTCACGCGGTCCGTCACATAGAATGTATCGATCGCAGCGCCTTTCTGTGTGCTGATACGCGAAAGAACGATATTTGCTCCTTCCTGTCCAAGCGCCGTCAGCAAATCGTAAAGCAAGCCAACGCGATCGGGCGCCTCAATCTGGACCAGCGTGTAAGTGGGATGCGCCCTATTATCGATTGCGATCCCCGACGGGAATTCCAATTCCTGCAGTCGTTGATGTTCAATCTTGTGACGCGCCTGCTCGAGCAAGGGCGCAAACTCAAAAGTTTCCACTTCGAGCGCGTGACGCAGCGTGTTTTCGACCAGAGCACGGTCGCTCACCTCGGTGACGGCTCGTCCTTTCGTATCGCACACCCGAAAAACGGCGAGAACGCTGTGGTCTTCGCGCGGGAAAATGTCGGCGCTCAGGATGTTGAGTGGAACAATCGAAAACGATCCGGCGATTTTGGCCAGAAGGTGCTGACGGTCCCAGGTGCAAAATGAAGCGATGCTGTGACCGAATTGGGGAAAAGCTTCCCAACTAGCCGCCGGCGAAAGCCCGCGATCCTGTTCGGCCGAGGCGTTCTCGAACAAAGACCGAAACAAGCGAACATGTTTCACGATCTCGGGCACGTCCGACGCGCGGAAATAATTGTCCGGCATGAACTCGAAATGCGCTTCGATTTCATCGGCAAAATCGGGCGGCAGCTCGGCCGCCACCGCTGCTTCCAGGGACTCGCGTTCAATCTTGATTTGCTCGTGATAAGATTTTTGGTCGGCGAGATACTGCGAAGTCGCGTGAAAAAGTTGCCAGACGAGTGACTCCTTCCAATCCGACCAGCTCTGTCCGCTCGTGCCTTGACCATCGGCCAGCGTCAGCAGCATCAGGGCGTGCAGATTTTTTTGGGTCCGAACGATGTTTGCAAACTCAACAATCGTCGCTGGGTCATCGAGATTTCGTTGCTGCGCGGTGTTGGAAAGCGAGACGTGATGGTCGACCAGAAGAATAAGCGATTTCCTTTGCTCGGGCGAAAGCTGAAGACGTTTGGCCACGCTTTGCGCGAAAAGAGCGCTCGCTTCAGAATGCGGTCGGGCACCGACGGCCCGCCCGGTGTCATGCAAGAGTAAAGCGAGATAAAGAACAAAAGGATCCTCCAGATTTTCGAAAAGATGACGATAAGCGATCAACTTCGCATCGTTCGTTCGAGTCAACGCGTCGAGCTTGTCGATGCAAAGAAGCGTGTGCTCGTCCGCGGTATAACGATGAAAAAATTCATGCTGCACCAAACAGGTCAGCTGGCCAAACTCCGGAATATAGCGGCCGAGGTAATCGACCCGGTGCATGAGACGGAGTGTGCGTCCCACGTCGCCTTTCTTGGATAAGATTGCTTTGAAAATTTCGCGCGGCGCCTTGGCGTAGCGATAGGTGCGGGTGACTTGTCCGAGCGCGCGGCTGATGAGATCCTCCAGCTCAGGGCTAAAATCGACATTGTGCTCTTGCGCGAGTTGAAACGCTCGCATCATCTCCAACGGATCCGTCTTGAAGAGATCTCGGCGATCAGGATGAAGCTGGCCATGACGAACGGTGAAGGATCCCAATCTCGTTTCGGTGCCGCGCCGCAACGGCAAGAAAGTGAAAAGGGCGCGGGTGCCGCTGGTCGCGTAACCGCTGGCAAACTGCTCGGTGATGCGTTCGGTCACGCGAAAAATATTTCGGGTGTGCCTGTAATAATCGCGCATCAACGCTTCGCTCGCGCGCTGTCCATTCTTTTCCCGATACCGCAAGCGTCGCGCGATTTCTTCCTGGAGATTGAGATGGAGAATGTCCGCCGCACGCTTGGAAAAATAATGTAAATCGGTGCGCAGTCGCAGAAGAAAATCGTAAGCCATTTCGATTCGGCGCTGGTCCGATTCACTCAACCAATCTCGGCCGACCAGGTGCGTCGTGGTCAGGGCGCCTTCTTTAAAATACGACATCCAGAGTAAATTCTGGTAATCACGCAGACCACCGCAGCCGTTCTTGAGATTTGGTTCCTGCATGTAAACGCTGTCGCCAAATTTGCGGTGACGCGCATCCTGGTCGCGCATTCGCAGCTCGACATATTTGCGCTCAGAGCCAGCCACGCATTTTGTTCGAAATTGATCGCGAAATTCCCGGCCGAGAGCGCGATCTCCGGCCAGGAAACGCGATTCCAGCATGGCCGTTTTTGTTAGCATGTCGCGATTCGCCTGCGCCAACGCTTCTTTCATCGAGCGCGTCGAATGGCCGACTTTGAAACCGATGTCCCAAAGCAAATACAGAATTTGCTCGGCCATCCCCTCCACATACAGAGAAACTTTGCCGGCGCTGTCGCCGTGTAAGAGCATCACGTCCACATCGCTAAACGGATTGAGCTCGCCCCGGCCGTATCCGCCCAGCGCGATCAGCGCCAAAGAAGTCGTCGGTTGGCCGACGGCACTGGTGGCGGCGGTAAAAACGTGCCGTAAAATTACGTCCACCAGTTCGCCGCGCCGCGCGCAGATCTCGCGGCCGCCACC
>Ga0209217_1000023_pt1 | contig 32022 bp, 30 predicted proteins | sample JacPinW_OM3H0_M2_FD_187957 | JGI IMG/M metagenome (GOLD analysis project Ga0209217, IMG submission 187957) | Forest soil microbial communities from Algoma, Ontario, Canada - Jack Pine, Ontario site 1_JW_OM3H0_M2 (SPAdes) (version 2) | ecosystem: Environmental > Terrestrial > Soil > Boreal...
CTTTACGGGCACCTTGATAGGATCTTGGTGAAGCGCGGACAAGGCATCAAACGCGGGCAACAGATCGCCACAATAGGAAATGCGCACGGTCTGTACGACGCACATCTTCACCTCGAAGTCCGCAAGAACATTGAGATCGGAATGAGCCGCGACAAATTCGCGCAAGACTCCAACAACTACTACGATCCCTCGCAGTTCATCACTTCACATCGACATCTGCAAAGCACCGGCGCGAGTTGCCGCGTGGCCATGAACACGTTCACCTACGATTCCCGAATTCACTGGGACAAGCTGAAGAATTACACCCACTCGCGCACGGGCGGCGGTTCCAGCGAATCGGCCTACGCGCTGAAGAAAGCTCTGGCCTCTCAGAGCTCTCGCCGCGATTAAGCGCTCGTCTCGCTTGTTACAGTCGCCCCATCAAGGCGAGGATTACCACGATCAGCAAAATTAATCCCAGTCCGCCGCTTGGGTAATAGCCCCAGCCAGTGCTGTATGGCCAGGTGGGCAGAGCGCCAAGCAACAATAGGATCAGAATAATCAGTAGAATGGTCCGCATAACCGAGACTACGCAGGCGGTTTAGCGCTTGGTTGCCTTTTTCTAACACTTCATTTCTTGAAAACCGCTTGCGCGATGGCAGGCCGTTCTTATCATTCGTGGGCAAGTCCCGACTGCGTCTTGCCAGATGCGTCGGGAAAATTTTTTGCCCGAGTTTGAATTGAAATGGCAAACACGATCTTAATTGGCGCGCAATGGGGCGATGAAGGAAAAGGCAAGATCATCGATGTGCTCACGAGCAAGGCCGATGTGATCGTCCGCAGCCAGGGCGGTAACAACGCAGGCCACACCATTGTTCACGGCGGCGCGACCTACATTCTCCATCTCATTCCTTCGGGAATTTTGCGCCGCGGGAAAGTCTGCGTCATCGGCAACGGCGTGGTTGTCGATCCGATCGCGCTTGTGGCCGAGATCGAACACTTGCGCGGCCTCGGCGTGAAAATCGGAAAGAATCTTTTAGTAAGCAATTGCGCGCATCTGGTTTTGCCCTATCACCGATTGCTCGACGAACAGCGCGAGTTACGAAAAGGGCGAGCGAAAATCGGAACGACCAAACGCGGGATCGGTCCGGCTTACGGCGATAAGGCGGCGCGCACCGGCTTACGCATTTCCGATTTGATGCAGCCGATCTTGTTCGCAAAAAAGCTGCAAGCGAAGATTCGCGAGAACAACAGCATTCTTCAGGCCCTTGGCGCGAAGCCGATCAATTATCGCGAAGTGCACGAGAGTTATCTGGCCGCTGGCGAAAAGTTGTGGCCGTTCGTCACGAACACGGTTGTTTACCTGCATCGCGCGCTTCAACGGGGGAAAGAAATTTTGTTCGAGGGCGCGCAAGGCACATTTCTCGACATCGACCACGGCACGTATCCGTATGTGACATCATCCAATACCACAGCCGGCGGCGCCTGCACTGGAACCGGTGTGCCGCCGCATCGGATGGATCGGGTGGTCGGTGTGATGAAGGCTTACACGACGCGGGTGGGCGAGGGACCGTTGCCGACCGAAGATCGACATCTTGCGCAGATGCTTCATTCGCTTGGACGAGAGTTCGGCGCCACCACTGGCCGCGCGCGCCGCTGCGGATGGTTTGATGCCGTGGCGACCCGATATGCCACGATGATCAACGGGATCGATGAGCTGGCGATCACGAATTTGGACGGCCTGGACGATGTCGATCCAATCAGGATTTGCGTCGGGTACCGACTAAACGGGAAACGCCTCGAAGTCCCGCCTTGTGACGCGGTCCAGCTCGACAATTGTGAGCCGATTTACGAAGAGATGCGCGGGTGGAAGCAATCCACGGGTTCCGCGAAAAAACTTTCGCAACTTCCTTTGCGCGCAAGAAATTACGTAAAGCGACTCGGCCAACTCACCGGCGCGAAAGTTTCGATCGTCAGTGTCGGCCCCAAGCGTGCGCAGACGATCTTTCTTTAGCGATGCCTCCAGGCGCCAAATCCGTCCCGCGGCACATCGCGATCATCATGGATGGGAATGGTCGCTGGGCCAAAGCGCAAGGCTTGCCCCGGATCAGGGGCCACGAAGAAGGAGCGCGGGCCGCACGCGAGTGTGTGGAGGGATGCGCCGAGCTAAAGGTGGATTACCTGACTCTCTATGCTTTTTCGGCGGAGAACTGGCAGCGTCCGAAAAGCGAGGTTTTCGCGCTAATGAAGCTCTTGGAAAAGTTCCTCAAGGAAAAAACACCGGATCTCATTGAGAAGAACGTTCGTCTGCAAGCGATCGGGCGGCTGACTGATTTGCCCGAGGCCTGCCAGCAACAGCTGCACAAGTCGATCGAAGCGACAGCCGGAAACACTGGCGTAACGTTAGTCCTGGCGCTGAGCTACGGCGGACGCCTTGAGATTATCGACGGCATCAAGAGCTTGCTTCGCGCCATCGAGCTCGGTCACATCGACAAGGGGATGATCGATGTCGAGATGTTCAGCAAACACCTTTACACCCGATATTATCCGGATCCCGATCTCCTCATTCGCACTTCAGGCGAGATGCGTCTGTCGAATTTTTTGCTCTGGCAGCTTTCCTATACCGAAATGTACGTGACCCAGAAGATGTGGCCCGACTTCACGAAAAAGGATTTGTTTGCAGCGGTGGAAGAATACGGGCGACGTCAACGGCGATACGGCGCGGTCGAATAAATCAAACGAACGCCTCGGCCACGGAATCGGCGAGCGCTTTTCCCGCGGTTGTTAAAACGAGATTGCCACGCATCTCTTGAAGTAAACCCAGTCTGACAAATTCGCGCGTTTCGTCTGGAAACGTCTCCAATAATTGCGCTGGAGCGCCATCGATTGTTCGCAATCCAAGCGCGATTCTTTCGGCGCGTTTCATTTCTGTCGTCAGCTGCTCGACTGAGCGCATCGCTGATTTTCCCGACAGAACAACGTCCGCGTAAGCGCGAAAGTCTGAAACGTTTTGCCAACGGGTCATACTGACCGTGGAAAAAGCGCTCGGCCCAATGCCCAAATAATCCGAGCCCGACCAATACGCGCGGTTGTGCGCTGAGCGAAAACCTGGCCGCGCGTAATTCGAGATTTCGTAATGCTCGTAGCCGGCTGCTTCCAGGATCGCCATCGTCATTTCGAACAATTCCGCATCTGCATCGCTGCTTTGCCGAAACTCGCCGCGCGCGTGCCGCAGAAAAAATTCCGTGTCTTCTTCATAAGTCAGACAATAAGTCGAAATGTGTTCGGGCATGAGCGACACCGTTCGCTCCAACGTGCTTCGCCATTGCGAAATCGTTTGTCCCGGCAGCCCAAACATCAGATCGACATTGATGTTGGAAAATCCAGCGCCGCTCAAAATCTGGAACGACTCCTCGCCTTGTTTTGCGTTGTGCTCGCGCCCGAGCAATTTCAATAAATCATCGTCCCATGATTGAATGCCGAGACTGATTCGGGTGATCCCAAGCCGTCGCAACAGCGCCGCTTTACTGGCCGACACGCTTCCCGGATTTGCTTCCATTGTCCACTCGGTCAGTTCCGATAAGTCGAGCGCTTGACGGAAACCGCGGAGCAGAAATTCCAATTGTGCCGTGGTCAGCGCCGTCGGCGTGCCGCCGCCGAAATAAATTGTCGATGGAAGGAGATGTCGATCTTGCCCCTGTTGCCGGAGCTCGCTTAGAAGCGCTTCACAAAATCGCTGCGTTTGCGAACGATCCAGCAGCTCTTTGTAAAATGCGCAGTACGGGCAAATCCGGGCACAGAAGGGAATGTGGACGTAGATATGGCGGACCGTGTCTGACAGCGCGCCCATTGAATTGTGATTCACGTGGTTACTTATAGAGTCGCTTAGTCTTTGTTGTCATTCCGAGTGGAGTCGAGGAATTTGTAAATGTTTCCGACTGCACATGAAGGAACCGAAATAATAACAGATGTCTCGACTTCGCTCGACATGACAAAACTCCGAAATGTAGCTCTGGTCTGCTTCTGCGCCATCGGCAGCGCGTTTGGGCAAGGTCCGTCGCCGTTGCCGGAGAAGTCGATCGTCTACACCGTTCACGACGCCAACGCGATCGCGGGTTACAAAACCAATCCGCGCGTGGTGCGGGCAATGGTCGATCGATTGATTTTAGCGGCGACGGGACAGCCCGGTCTCGCCAAGGCCTGGGGATCGCTGATTGCGCCTAACGATAAAATCGGGATTAAGATCTCGGCCGCGGGTGGCGAATTGTTTACTACTCATCACGACGTCGTGACCGCGATCGTCGATGGTTTGGTCGCGGCCGGGCATCCTCGGAGCAGCATCGTGGTGTGGGATCGTTCGCTCGAGGGAATAAAAGGAGCTGGATACAAAAAGGGCGATGGCTTCGAATTGAAAGCCATCGCACCTCGGGATGGCTACGATCTGAAAGCGACTTTGACCGCGCCGTTACTCGGAAAACTGGTCTGGGGCGACATCGATTATATCAGCGACGGCGGAAGAAGCGTGCCTTTGTCGGACACGGAAAACACGAGCAACGTCAGCCACTTCTCGCGCATCATCTCGAGTGACGTGACAAAAATCATTAACGTTCCGGTGATGAGCAACAGCACGACCAACGGCATCGCCGGCTGCCTCTACAACATGACCATCCCTAACATCGATAATTGGCGGCGATTCGCGCTGGGCAGCGGTTTCGGCGCGGAGAGCGTCGCCATCATTTATGCCAATCCGGTTATTTCGCAGAAAGTAGTTCTCAACGTGATGGATGGCCTCGCCGCGCAATACGCCGGCGGTCCGCAATCGCAGCCGAACTTTGCCCTCCATCACGCGACACTTTACGCGAGTAAGGATCCGGTTGCGCTGGATACGGTCGCGCTGAAACAACTCGACGCGTGGCGCTCGAAATCCAATTTCCCGCCCATCGGCCGATTGGCGAGTTACGTGCAAACCGCCACCACGGTTGGCCTCGGCAATTCAGACATGAGCCGAATCGAGGTGAAAAATGTCGACCGCTGACGATTCGTTAGGCCAGGAAACAAAATCCCCCGTTTCTGTTTCGGTTTTGCGCGGATCGATTTTGGCGGCGGTCTCACGCTCATTTTATCTCTCGATCCGGCTTTTGCCGAGAAAACTGCGCGATCCCGTTTCGCTCGGCTATTTACTCGCGCGGGCATCAGACACGATCGCCGATACGACCGAGGTGCCGATCGATTTGCGGACCGAAAATTTGCGTCTCCTCGCGCGCGGAATCCAAGGCGAGGCATTGGGCGATGCGATTGTCGATCTTAGCGTGTCGTTGGCGCCATTGCAGACGAACAAAGCCGAACGCGCTCTCATTGAATCGCTCCAATCGTCTTTGGATTGGCTCGATCAAAGCGAAGTCCTGGATCGCGAAGAAGTCCGGGCCGTGCTTGAACAAATTAATCGCGGCCAAATTCTCGATCTCGAGCGTTTCCGAAATCCAAAGCAAATCGTTGCCTTGGAAACGGTGGCCGACCTCGACGAATACACCTATCTCGTTGCCGGGAGCGCGGGAGAATTTTGGACCCGGCTTTGTTTTCGCCACCTGCCAAAATTTGCTACGCGAAGCGAAGACGAAATGCTCGGAATGGCGAAACTCTACGGCATGGGCCTGCAATTGATTAACATTTTGCGCGATGCCGGCTCTGATCTTCGCGCGGGCCGGTGTTATTTTCCGAACGAAGACCTTGCCGTGACCGCGATGGAGCCTTCCCAAATCTTGCGCGAACCGGAACGATTTCAGCCAATCTACCGCAAGTGGCGCGAGAAAGCGGAGAGGGGGATCGAGGCCGGATTGCAATACGCCCGCGCGATTCGAATCCGCCGCGTTCGGGCAGCAACAGTGCTCCCGGCGCTCATCGGCGCGCGCACGCTTGCGCTTTTACACGATGCTGGCGCAACCGCGCTCCGTCGGCACATTAAAGTTCCACGACGCGAAGTCCGCGCGATTGTTGCGTCGCTCGTTTTCGGACTCGCCGCGCGATCGCGCATCGAGTCATTGTATCGCGATTTATCACACTGACCGCGCGCGCTTACAAAAAATAATTTCGCTGCTTTTCGCTGATCGGTTTAGCGAGCCGCTCCAGAACCAACATCATGTCTTCCCAGACCTTGCGTTTTTCCGAGGGCGATTGGTTTCGCAACAGATACGCCGGATGATACGTGATCATCAACGGCGTGCCGTTGAACGAATCCCAGCGCCCGCGCAGGTCGCGCATCGGCGCACGTGTCCCAAGCAGTCCTTCCACCGCCACGGCTCCAAGCGCGACAATCACTTTCGGTTTGATGATGTCGATCTGCTCCATCAAATAAGGCCGGCACGTTTGCATCTCGCGCGGCGTCGGCGGGCGATTTCCGAACGAACCAGCCGGCACGTCGGGCCGGCATTTGAGAACGTTGGCAATGTAAACCTCTTCGCGCGAGAACCCCATTGCCTTGATGATCTTGGTGAGCAATTGTCCGGCGCGCCCGACAAACGGTTCGCCCTGCGCATCTTCATCCGCGCCCGGCGCTTCTCCGATGAACATGATATCGGCGTCCGGATTGCCGACTCCGAAAACGGTCTGCGTCCGCGAGCTCGCGAGGTTTGGACATTTGGTACAAACAGCGACTCGGTGTTGAATCGAGGCCAACTGCTCGATCTTGTCGATGCCTGCCCGCCGTAGGCTCGGCGAAGGCGGGTCGATCTTTGGCTCGCGAAAGTTTTCAGAGCTGCGGGCCGGCGCGACTTGTTTCATGGAATCGAGAGCACCCCTCGATGCGCACGGACGATGCGCAGTTTCGTCGCGCATCCGCTCGAGAGTTCGTAGAACCGTTTCGAGCGCCTGCGGAAATTGCATCAGCCGCATATTGTGAAGTTTTGCGCGAATCGGCAAATGATTTTGACTCGCGAAAGTTTTCGGAGTTGATGATGCGGCGATGAGTTCGAAGCTGAGCGACTACGATTATCCGTTGCCCGAAGCGCTGATCGCCAAGCGTCCGCCGCCGGGGCGGGACGAGTCGCGCATGATGGTGCTGCATCGCGACTCCCAGACCATCGAACATCGACGGTTTCGGGATCTAAACGGATTTTTGCAACGGGGCGACTTGCTGGTCTTGAACAACACTCGCGTTCTCGCTGCGCGCAGATTTTCGGATGACCATGCCGTCGAGTTTTTGTTTTTGGAAAAGGTCGGACCTGGGCTCTGGAAATGTTTGATCAGGCCCGGCCGCAAAATGCGAATTGGCGCGACGGCGAAGATCGACAGCGTAACCTTGCGGGTCGAAGAAATTTTGCCGGACGGCGAACGGATCGTAGCGCTTGCTGAGGATGTCGATCTTTACGCGCGCGGGTCGATGCCGTTGCCGCCCTACATTGGTCGGGAGAGCGATCTAGCGGACAGCGATCGCTACCAGACCGTCTTCGCGCAAACACCAGGCGCGCTCGCGGCGCCGACCGCCGGTTTACATTTCACCCCGGAAATTTTATCCGAAATTCCGCATGCCTTCGTAACGCTCCATGTCGGTCCTGGAACTTTTCGGCCGGTGCACTCGGAAAATATCGCGGAGCATCGGATGCACGCCGAATCGTTCTCAATTTCTAAAGATGCCGCCGCTGAGATCGATAATGCGAAGCGAATCGTGGCGGTAGGCACCACCACCATCCGGGTCCTCGAATCAGTCGCACGCGAAACTCGACCGCTTAAAGCGGTCAAGTTTGCAAAGCCCAGGCTTGTCGCGAAAAAGGGCGAGACCGATCTCTTCATTTATCCTCCGTTTAGATTTCGTGTGGTTGATGCGTTGCTCACAAATTTTCACTTGCCGCGCTCGACCTTGCTGATGTTGGTGAGCGCGTTTGCTGGCCGCGAATTTTTGTTGCGGGCGTACGACGAAGCGATCCGGCAACGTTACCGCTTTTACAGTTACGGCGATTGCATGTTGATCTTGTAACGTTATCCTGCGCGCAAATGGCCGAGGCCGATCAACCCAAAGGCGAGCTCGTCATCCAGACGATCGCAATGCCCAAGGACACTAATCGCGATGGCGACATCTTTGGTGGTTGGTTGGTTTCGCAAATGGATTTGGGCAGCGCGATCTTGGCTGGAAAAGTGGCGAAGTCGCGCGTTGTGACCGTGGCTATCGAAGGAATGTCGTTCCTTAATCCGGTGCGCGTGGGTGACACCGTCGCGTGCTACGCCTGGGTTGAGAAAATCGGTCGCACGTCGATGAAGATCTGTGTCGATGTTTGGGTGACACGTTATCGGACGGGCGAACGCGTCAAAGTCACAAACGGCGTCTTTACTTATGTCGCGCTCGGACCGGATGGAAAGCCGACCCCCGTGAAACGCGATTAACGTTACGGCTGCGCCGGTTGGTTGTCGGTTTCGTTCGCGATTGCGCCCGACGCGGAAACTGTCACTGGGGGAGCTACCGGCTCAGACCAGGGTTCGGCAGCACTTTCAACACTCGTTGTAATGTACGGCTCGCTCGGCACTGCCGATTTCATTTTCAGCTTCAACTGGCGATTGGCCGCTTTTTGGGCGCGAACCATCGCGCGTCTGCGCTGCTTCGTCTGCTTTGCGACATAATGTCGATAGGCCATTTCCCGACGCCCATTGGCACTTGTGTAAGCGCAACCGCCGAAGCTAAACGAAACGGCAAAGATCAGAAGCAGAGGCAGGGCTTTCTTGTGCACACGACTTGTAAAGCACAAGGCGTGCGAGGTCCGAGCCGGACTGGCATCTTGCGGGAACGCCTAGAGCAATTCGCGCACGCAATTCACCGCGTGGAGATAAATGCGGTGCGGACCGCCACGCAACAGCTCCTGGGTCATCAGATCGACCGGGTCGTTGCTTTGGGCCGGCATCATTTGCGGCAACGCAGTTTCATTTTCGCCACTACGCGAAATCTCGAGAAGGTCCCCGCATTGCGCTGATGCGACCCGGAACTGAATGCCACTGGAATTTATCGTGATCTCGCCGATCGGACCGGTTTCCCGCTCATGCAGCTCGATGTCGATCTTATGATTATTCGCATCCACCAATCTGCAGCTTCCGTTGCGTGCCGGCTCATTGACCTTCCAATTTAATTGCGCGCCCAACCAGCCAAGCAAAAGGAGGGCGGTCGATTTAAATCCGGGCGCGAAATCGATCCGCAAGTTTTCTATTTCCGAAAAATGATGATGCGACGCAGGATGGTCGAAAAATTGCGCGATGGCGTGACGCACCTTGTCCAGCCGCGTCCAATTGAGATCGCAAAGCACGATTCGCTGTTTTGCTTCCTCTTGCGCTGTTTCGACGAGACGCATCTGCGCGCCAAAGTCCTGCCAGGTTTGGCTGTCGAAGATCAACCGATCGACCCAGGCCCAAAGCTGCGGGTCCATCGGTTCGGGGAAATCGTCCTGCCACCAAAGATAAAGCGGGAGATCGGAGTCGAGATGAGAAAAGACAATGCTCGGCAGGAGTTTTACGCACGGACCTTCCAGCGAAAACGAAAGTTGCTCGGAACAAATTTGTTTGCTCCCGGCGCGCGTCACGTGGCAATGCGCGTTGACCCAGGCTTCGACCCGGTTCTCTTTTGATTTTCGATTCGCTCCGATCACGAGCGCGCGGCAGGCATGATTCTCGGTGATCCTGGCGATCAGTTGCGTGTTCTTTTGGAGCGAGCCAGGCTTTTCGCTGTAAATGGCAAGATTAATGAGCGACGCGCGAGTCATCGCGCCTTCGCTTTCCTGCCAGAGTTTTTTCAGCTCCTTATGGATCTTGCCGATCTCAACCGACTGGCCTAACGAGTAATTTTCAGCGATGGCTGGCATAAATTAGAGCCTCCGCCAGGAACGGCCGTCGCGCGCCAGTAATTCGTCGGCTTCTTCCGGTCCCCAAGAGCCCGCTGGATAAAAGAAAAGGTCGGGCGCTTTCTTTTTTGCCGACCACGCATTTTCGATGATGTCGATGAAAGCCCACGCTTCTTCGACTTCGTCGCGGCGCGCAAACAAAGTGGCGTCGCCGCTCATCGCGTCGAGCAACAAGCGTTCGTAGGCTTCCGGACTGGCTTTGCCGAAAGACGTTCCGTAATGAAAATCCATTTTCACCGGTTCAATCCGAAAACTTGTTCCCGGCATTTTCGCCTGCATCCGTAAGGAAATTCCTTCGTCCGGCTGAATCCGAATGACGAGCACATTCGAGTCGTTGGTCTCTTTGTTAAACAAAACGAACGGCGCTCTTTTAAAATGAACGGAGATTTCCGTGCCCGACTTCGGTAGTCGTTTTCCGACGCGCATGTAAATGGGCACGTCCCACCAGCGCCAGTTGTCGAGGTTCAGACGCAACGCGACGAAGGTGTCGGTCATTGATTTTGGATCGACATTTTTTTCGCTGCGATAACCGGGCACTGGTTGGCCATTGATCGCGCCTTCGGCGTACTGGCCGCGCACGACGTTGCTGGCGACTTCGTCTGCGGCCATTCTGCGCAGACAACGAACTACTTTCACTTTTTCATCGCGAATGCTGTCGGCGCTCAAGTCGCTCGGCGCTTCCATGGCGACAAGACAAAGCAATTGGAGCAAATGATTTTGCACCATGTCACGCAACGCGCCGGCGCCTTCATAGTAACCAGCGCGTCCTTCGACCCCGAGCGTTTCGGCGGCGGTAATCTGGACGTGATCGATGTAACGCGTGTTCCAGAGCGGTTCGAAAATCGCGTTGGCAAAGCGGAGCACTAAAATGTTCTGCGCGGTTTCTTTTCCGAGAAAATGGTCGATCCGATAAGTTTGATGCTCACTGAACGAGTTGCTGACCACATGATTGAGTTCACGGGCCGAAGCGAGATCGCTTCCGAACGGTTTTTCAATGATCACGCGCGCCCAACTTCCTTCGCGCGCCTTGTTCAAACCGACGGCTTTGAGATGTTTGAGGATCGGCTCGAATTGGTCGGGCGCGACCGCGAAATAAAAAAGCCGGTTGCCGCGGGTACCGCGTTCCTTGTCGATCTTGTCCAGGCACTCCGCCAAACTTTTGAAGCCGGCTTCATCGCTAAAATCGCTTTGATGATAAAAAATTGACTGGGAAAAGGTCTTCCAGATTTCGTCGCGCACAGTTTGACGTGAAAATTTTCGGACCGCCTCTTCCATCTCGCGCCGAAATTCCTCATCGCTCTTCTCGCGCCGGGCAAAACCGATAACCGCGACAGCAGGCGGCAACTCGCCATCGGCGGCAAGATTGTAAAGCGCCGGCAAGAGTTTGCGGTGGGTTAGATCGCCCGTGGCCCCAAAGATGATGACGCTGCACGGCTGCGGCACGGCGCGAGTAGATAAGCCTTCACGCAACGGGTTCGCCTGCGATTGGTCTGCCGCTCGATTCATGACTCAAAGAAGCTTACGCAGATTTCCGAAGATTGAGTAAAGCGAAAATATCCAGCTAATCGTGCGCTCATCCCGAGCGGAGCGAGGGATCTCAGAGTCGAAGACCGCGTCACACAAAGTAATTAGCGTGATCGACCAGCTTGTGAGAGATCCTTCACTTCGTTCAGGATGACAACGCAAATTGGTTTTGCGTTATGTGGGCAGAGGGAAACGGCGCGTCATCTCGCGCACTTGGTCACGCACGCGGGCGAGCGCGGCTTCATCGCTGCGATTCGCCAACGCTTCCGCGACCAGATCGGCGATCTCGAGCATCTCTTCCTCTTTCATGCCGCGCGTGGTCACGGCCGGTGTGCCAACGCGAATGCCGCCGGGTTTGAAGATCGGATAAGTGTCGAATGGAATCGCGTTTTTATTCACGGTAATGCCGGCGCGATCGAGAACTTCCTGCGCTTCCTTGCCGTTGATCTCCTTCGGGCGAAGATCGACAAGCATGAGGTGATTGTCGGTCCCGCCGGAAACGATCCGGTAACCGTGCTTGGCCAAACCGGCCGCGAGCGCCTTGGCGTTGATCACAACCTGGCGTTGATAATCGCGGAACGACGGCTGCAACGCTTCGTGAAAACAAACCGCTTTCGCGGCGATGACATGCATGAGCGGTCCGCCTTGCACTCCGGGAAAAAGGGTTGAGTCGATCGCCTTGGCGAATTTTTCCTGACAGAGAATGATGCCGCCGCGCGGGCCGCGCAAACTTTTGTGCGTTGTCGTGGTCACAAATTGCGCGTGCGGAATCGGACTTGGGTGCTGTCCACCCGCCACCAATCCCGCGATGTGCGCCATGTCGATGAAAAGGATGGCGCCGACCAAATCGGCGATTTGCCGCAGCCGCGGAAAATCAATTGTCCGCGGATAGGCCGACGCTCCGGCCGTGATCATGACCGGCCGCACTTCTTCGGCTTGTTTTTGGAGCGCGTCGTAATCGATCGTCTCCGTTTTCTCGGCGACGCCATAATGCGTGACCTGGTAGAACTTCCCGGAAAAATTCGCCGGATGGCCGTGAGTGAGATGGCCGCCATGCGCGAGATTCATCGTCAGGATTTTGTCGCCCGGTTTAATCGCGGCGAAATAAACCGCCATGTTGGCTTGAGCGCCGCTGTGCGGTTGAACATTCACATGCTCGGCGCTGAACAATCGCAGCGCGCGGTCGATCGCGAGTTGCTCGGCCGTGTCTACGTTTTCACAGCCGCCGTACCAACGTTTCTTTGGATAACCTTCGGCATACTTGTTGGTCAGGCAGGAACCCTGCGCTTCCATCACTGCACGGCTGGTAAAGTTTTCGGAGGCAATCAGCTCGATATTTTCGCGCTGCCGTTTTTCTTCCGCGCGAATCGCATCGTAAATTTCAGGGTCGACCTTGCGCAACGCTTCAAGAGAGCTACCCCCGTAGGATGTCGATCCAGCGCTGGTTTGAGCCGGGCGAGGAAGATCGCTCATGGAGTACGAGGATATTCCGCGATTCCGCGCCGCACCAGGCGGAACCAGTTCGCTTTGCTCAACGAAACTGAGCACACTTGGCAACGCATTTTTGATCGTGCGCGCGCAATCTTCGTAAACTTCGCGCCCGAGACCGATCGGGTCCGGCACATCGCGCCACAGGGTTGCGCCGGGTTCTTCAAACTCGCGGAGCAGAAAAGTTTTTTCGGCGCCATGTGGAAAGAGCATGTGAATCGTTTCGAGATGCGCGCCGGTCATGGCGAAAATGTGTGTGGCGCGCTCGACCAGGTCGGCCGTGAGCGGTTGGCTGCGCAAATCGCTGATGTTCACGCCATCCGCCTCGCAAACTTGCACCGCGTAAAGACTGGGCGGCTGTCCCCGGACTGCGTGCACGCCGGCTGAAGCAACTTCGATGTCTTTGCGATTCCCGATTAACCGGCGAAACAATCCTTCCGCGATCGGACTCCGGCAGATATTGCCCGTGCAAACAAAGAGGACGCTTTTCACGATTTCGCGTCGCGCCTGCGAACGCGCAAATAACGTAGGTTTGAACGCGAACAAGGTCAATCCAACGAGCGATTCGCAGCCGGCGCGAAAGGCGTTACAATCCGCGAGTGCGTTCGAGTTGGAGAAAAATCCGATATCGGCTGGAGTGGGCAGGGTTATTCATTGCCGCGAAGCTTGTGCCGCTGTTGTCGCGCAAAAGTTGTTTCCAGCTCGCGCTCGCGCTTGGCGAGTTGATGTCGATCCTGGACCAGCACGGTCGCAAAGTTGCGCTGAGTAATCTCAAAGTCGCCTTTGGCGATCGATTTTCGCAACGGGAACGCGAACAAATCGCGCGTGAATCATTTCAACATTTTGCGCGGACCATGCTCGATCTTTTGTGGAGCCCGCGCCTGACAGCCGAAAATTTTTCAAGGTACATCGAGCTGGAAAATCTCGAGGAAACTGCGCGCTACGGTCCGGAACGCAGCATCATGATCGCGTGCTACCACTACAGCAACTTCGAGTGGCTGAGCCTGGCCAGCGGTTTTCTCGATTTAAAAGGCACGATCATTTCGCAGGAGTTCAAGAACTCGCTCCTGGATCCCATCTTCAAAAAATTGCGGGAGCAATCAGGCCACGAATTGATTCCGCGACAGGGCGGGATTGTTCGGCTCTACAAAGTGCTTCGGCGAAAAGGGCGAACCGCGTTGCTTGTCGATCTTACGCTGCACCCGAAGATGCCGTCCGTGGCGATCGACTGTTTCGGTCTGAAAACGAGCGTAACTTCCGCGCATGCGTGGCTGAACGAGCAGACCGGCGCACCGATCATTCCGGCGCACACCGAGCCGCTCGCGAACGGCCGCTATCGATTGGTGTTTCATCCGAAAATCGAAACCGCGGGGCGGAGTTACCAGCAAATCGCGCAGGCATGCTGGAATTCGTTCGAACCATATGTCCGCAAAAATCCCGCGCCATGGCTTTGGATGTACAAACATTGGCGATACAAACCGGCCACGGCCGTTCGGCCTTATCCGTTTTATGCACGGCCGCATCGCCGTTTCGACAAACGGATCAGCGCCAACAGTCAAAATAAATAGATAACGGCGAAGACGCAGCATTATCCACGCGGTTGACAAAAGTCCCGGCAGATTCTCCAGTACGGCCATGCGAATCGTTTCCCGCCTAGCTTTCGTCGCCGTTCCTGCCGCTCTTTCGTTGCTTACGGGTTGCCAAACCGGAGGTCTGCTCTCCCGAGGTGGCGGCGGCCCCTATCACGTCACCGCTTACAAACCTAACGATCCGTCCGCCGTGCGCGTAAAAGTTTCGTTATTGAAACAAAACGTCTACGTCATGGAAGGGGATCGCTGCCTGATGGCAGCCGCCATTTCGGTGGGCTTACCTAACAAACCGACACCGCGCGGCAGTTTCACGATTTACTCAAAGCAGGAGCACAAGCGCTCCGGCTCCTACGGCTTCAGCGTGCAAGGCGATCGGATTGTGCCGTCAACCGGAGGGGGTGGCGGACATTACGTCGGTTATCCGATGGGCTACTGGTGTGAGTTCGCGCCGGGATACGGATTTCATCAGGGTTTTGTGCATCCAGTCCCACGAACGCACGGTTGTATCCGTTTGAAAGGCGAGGCCGCACCAAAATTTTATGCCCTGATGCGCATCGGCACACCGGTCAACATCGCCAGCACACAAGCCGAGGACGAGACGATCGGCCCGAAGGTGCAACGGGTGGACGATTCGCGGACACCGGATCCAGACCCGCACATTATGGTTTCCGACGCCGCCTTTCAAAAACCAAGCGGCACGTTGCTCGAATAGCGTTCCTGCGGCAAATTAGCCGTTGGACATTGTGAGCACAACCAACCTCATCTCCAGCGGAACGACGGCGCGCGAGAAAGTAAACTTGCGTACGCCGGACGTCATGGCCGCGGTGCAGGAACAGGTCGAGCAGCATTATCGCAGCGATATCGTCGACAAAGTGCATCGCGCCGGAGGGATCATTACAGTCGGCGACACCACCGTTCGCCTCGCCAAGCAGTTCGGCTTTTGTTACGGGGTCGAGCGCGCGATCGATCTCGCTTACGCTGCGCGCAAAGTTTTCAAAGAGCGCCGGCTCTTCATTGTCGGCGAGATCATTCACAACCCCGAGGTAAATCATCAGATCGCGGCGTTAGGCATCAAGAATCTGACCGGTCGCAACAAACAAGCGGACATCTCCGATTTACAACCGGAAGATATCGTGATCGTGCCGGCGTTCGGCACCGAATTGTCGATGTTGCAGCAGATCAAGGAGCGCGGCTGCCAGATTGTCGACACTACTTGCGGCGACGTGATGAGCGTTTGGAAACGCGTCCGCAAATACGCGAGCGAATCGGTCACGTCGATTATTCACGGGAAAGCCGAGCACGAAGAAACGAAGGCGACCAGTTCGCGCGCGCTCGGGGATGGCAAAGGTCATTATCTGGTCGTGCTCACTCTCGCCGACACGGATTACGTTTGTAATTACATTCGCCATGGCGGCGATAAGCAGGCGTTTCTCGAAAAATTCCGAGGAGCGTATTCGCCGGGGTTCGATCCGGACGTACATCTCAAAACGGTCGGCGTCGCGAATCAAACCACGATGTTGCGCGGCGAGACCGAGGAAGTGCAACGGCGAGTTCGCCAGGCGATTGTCGATCGCGACGGCGCCGATGCTGCCGCTCAGAATTTTCGGTTCTTCGACACGATCTGCGGCGCAACTCAGGAACGTCAGGATGCGCTGCGCGAATTACTCGACGTGAAGATGGATTTGCTCCTCGTCGTCGGCGGTTACAACAGCTCGAACACGTCGCACCTTGCGGAAATGGGCGAGGAAAAATTGCCGACCTATTTTGTCCTGAACGCTTCGCGTCTGCAGTCGCGCAATGAAATCAAGCATTACAACCTGCACGAAAAACGCGAAGTGGTTTCACACTTCTGGCTTCCACCCGGTCCGACCGTCGTCGGGATCACGGCCGGCGCGTCTTGTCCGAACAACCTGATCGAAGAAACGTTGATCCGGCTTTTCGAGTTGCGCGGAATCCCTCGCCAGCAACTCGAGCTCGCTGCCTAAGACCGCCGGAAGCCAAATTCATTGTGTGGGTTACGCTGCCGATTGGCTTGACACACAAGATCGACATCGTCAGCCTGAGCGGCCATGAACTCTCTCAATCGCTTTGCGGACCCGTTTTATTGCATAATGCGTTTGGTCGTCGGGCTGATGTTTGCCTGCCATGGGCTCGATAAGATATTTGGCACCTTCACCCCTAAAGCCGAAGCGCTTCCGCCCTTGATGGTGGTCGGCGGCTGGGTGGAGATCATTTGCGGATTTCTGGTTGCGTTTGGTTTGCTGACGCGTCTCGCCGCGTTCGTCGCCTCCGGTGAAATGGCGGTCGCGTTTTTCATGATGCACGCGCCGAAAGGTTTGATTCCCTACTTGAACAAGGGCGAGCTGGCGGTGGTTTACTGTTTCGTGTTTTTCTACATCTTCCTGCGCGGCTCAGGCAGCTGGGGCATCGATTCGATATTCTGTAAGAAGTCGGACGCAACGCCAGCGACTCCCTAACGTCGACATCTTGGTTTCGCAGTGACTTGGCTCAATCGCTACGCCGATCCGGTCTACTGTATTGTCCGACTCGTAATCGGCCTCATGTTTGCTTGTCATGGTGGACAAAAAATTCTTGGTTTTCCGCCGGGCGGCCGGCACGCCGCGAACGCACTGGGATGGTCGGCTGGCGGCATTGAGTTAGCAGGCGGACTTCTGATCGCGGTTGGTTTGCTCACTCGTCGCCTTCATCGCCAGCGGCGAGATGGCTGTCGCATATTTTTTGACTTCCTTTTCAGGAAAGACGCTCGGTCACGCGCCGATCGCACTCGAGCGGCTTCTTCCAATCCTCAACTTTTGCGAATTGCCGGTGATGTTTTGTTTCGCCTTTTTCTTTATTATTTTTTACGGGCCCGGCCGCTGGAGCATCGATGCTTTACTGAAAGGAAGAGCAACACTAAGAGCCGCTAGCTCGTCTTCATCATGAAACAATTTCTTATTGCGCTTGGCTGCATCCTGGTTGCGAACGCCATTTTAGCCGAGGAGATCAAGGACTTTGGCAGGGAGCGTCTGAACAGTTCGCCGCGGCACGGCGAATGGGTCGACATCAAATCAGGCGATCGTACGATCAAGGCATTCGTCGTTTATCCGGAACGCAAAGATAAAGCGCCGGTCGTGCTGGTGATTCATGAGATTTTCGGTCTGACTGATTGGGTCCGCAGTTTGTGCGACGAGCTTGCGGAGAACGGCGTCATCGCGATCGCGCCTGATTTGCATAGCGGCCAAAAGTTGGAGGATCTCGACGCCGCGCGAAAAGCGACCTCCGCTTTGCCGAAGGAGCAGGTCAAAGCCGACCTCGACGCTACGTCAAATTACGCGCTCACAAAAATTCCAGCGTGTAATGGAACGCTCGCGGTTTGTGGATTTTGCTGGGGCGGGGGATGGACTTTCGATTACGCACACATCAATCCGAAACTGAAAGCAGCGTATTCATTCTATGGAGTCGCAGTCGATAACGCCGACGACGCCAAAAAGGTCGCGTGTCCGGTTTATGGATTTTACGCCGAGAACGACGAGCGCGTGGACGCAACTATTCCGAAAGCGGAAGAGTTAATGAAAGCTGCCGGCAAAAAATACGAGCCGGTAATTTACAAAGGCGCCGGTCACGGCTTCATGCGCTCGGGCGAACCGAATAATCCACAGGTTCGCGAAGGCGACAAGAAAGCGCGCGACGAAGCGTGGGCGCGGTGGAAAGCTCTGCTAAAGCAATTGCCGCAAGGGTCATGATTTTGATATAACGATCGCGCGATGCAAAGGGGTCCTCCCAGACTTTGGCAGCTGATTATCGGAGCGGTTCTATTGATCCTTTGGCTGACGTCTCCCGAAATCTGGGCGCTGCCTTATGACCTTGCCGGTCGATACGCGAATCGTTTGTCTCAAGGCGATTTGGATCAGATCAAGTCTGTCGTTTCGAAAGAGCGGGCCGTTGATCACAGGCTGAGAAAAATTGAGGCCGTTGCCATCGATAAAGTTCACATTCACTCGGGAGGCAGGAGCGCGGTTGACGAAGACAAGTATTACGAATTTAACGCGTATAAACGCGCAGGCGCCTGGGTGATCGACCTCAATTCGATTCAAATCTCTATTGAGCAGCGAGACCTTCGAACGAATGGTCCGATCTTGATTCGGTAACTAGCTTACTTACCGCCCGTCAATTCATCGACTAACGGTTGCGCGTCGTAAACATTCCGCAACGCTTCGGTGATCGCGGCGGAGTCAACTGAGACGGCGCGCGCTTGTTTGTCGGTGAAAATGCAATCGAGCACGAGCGATTGAATGTTGCCGTCGAAAATAATGCCGACGAATTCTCCGGCGTTGTTCACGACCGGGCTGCCGCTGCTGCCGCCAATGATATCGGCGTCGGAAACGAAATTGTAAGGCGTCGTCAGCCCCAACTTCTCTTTCTCGTCGATCCAACGTTGCGGCAAATCGAACGGCCCTTTGTTTTGGTGCTCGGCCGCGCGGTCGTACATGCCTTGAAAATTTGTGAACGCCGGGATCTGTTTTCCATTTTCCTCGTAACCGCGCACCGTCCCGTAAGAAAGGCGCAGCGTGAATGTCGCGTCCGGATAATTGCTCGTTCCTTCAACGGCAAATCGCGCTTTCGCGATTTCGGCGTAGGCCTGTTGCTTAATTTCCTCCTGCGTCTCCAAAGTCTTTTTCGCTGTGCGCGCAGTCGAATCGATTGCCCGTGCGAGATCAATCATCGGATCGTGCGCGCCATCGACTGCGCCTTTGCCACCAGCGTAAAGTTTTTTCCGCGTCGCGACGTCCCGGAGCTGAGTTGCTTTGATGAGTTCAAATGCGCGATCGTGCGGGGACTTATCGCCGAGCACCGTTTTCTGAACGAGCGGGTGCTGTGCGCCGAACGCATTGCAAAGATCGGTCAACGAATCGGTGAGCGTCAGCAATTCGACGTTGTCGTAAATCGGTTCCGCGGAGAAAAGTTCCAGCTCGAGCGATTCGCGGTTGCTGTCACGAAATTCCTGGAACCGTTCGCTGTTCGGCCTGGCGCGTTCGTCCGCGGCGCGCACGAGCAGCCGCGCGTATTTGAAGAGCGTGCTGTAAAACGCGCGCGGCTGCCGATAGAGACCAAACTTCGGGCGCTCCTGCTCGAAATAACTGTAGACCAACGCGTTCTTCGCAATTTCCTCCTGCGCTTTTTTAATTCGATCGTAAGCGCCGGTTGTCGATTTTAACTTCGGGTCGGCGGAAATCGCGTCGCGTAGTTTTTGCTCGCGCGTTTGCAACGCCTTCCAAACTTCGGGATCGAGCAACCCGGCGACGTAACCATCGTAACGCTTCCGATTGTTCGTGATCCCGTAATAATCTTCACGAACGCGGCGGGAATTTTCGAAAGAGCGTTCGCCGAAGCTGTGCAACAAAACTTCGCGGCGCTTGAAGAAAGACAGAAACCGCGGCAGCTCGCGATCGCGCATGTCGGCCAGTTCATCGATGGTAAGTTGTCGATCGGTCTTGGCGGGGTGACCGCTGACAAATGTCAGCTCGCCATCACCTGGTCCGCGCGGACTGAATTTCAGATAATTGTCGATCTTCGCCGGCTGGCCATTTTCGTAAGCGCGAAAAATGCAGATATCGAGGTCGAAGCGGGGATATTCAAAGTTGTCCGGGTCGCCGCCATAGAACGCGATCTGTTGCTCGGGCGCGAAAACCAGGCGGACGTCATCGTAGCGTTTGAATCGGTACAGATGATAAACGCCGCCCTGATAAAGTGTGACCACGTTCGAACGCAATCCAGTTTTGTCTTTGCTTTCTTTCTCGATTGTCGCGATCGCGGCCTTGCGCGCATCGGAAGCTTTCTCGCCCGTCATGTCTGATTTCACGGCGGAATTCACGCGCGTGGTCACGTCTTCGATCGACATCAGGACGTTGAGCTCGAGATCGACACATTTCTTTTCGTCGGTCCGCGCCTTGGCGTAAAAACCGTCACGGAGATAATTGTGCTGCTCATCGGAGAATTTCTGGAGCGCATCGGCGCCAACATGATGATTGGTGATCACCAGACCATCGGCGGAGACAAATGAACCGCTTCCGCCAGAACTAAACCGCACACTCGATTTTTGGAGATGATCGAGCCACTGTTTGGTTGGCTCGAAATTATATTTTTCCTTTAGTTGTTTCGTCGGCGGCGCGTTATAGAGCCACATTCCCTCATCGCCAAGTGCGTAATCGCTCAGACCGGCGAGCAAAACTGAGCCGCAAAAGGTGGCGGCAAGAAATTTTCGCATTCGCCACGATAATCGCGATGCGATTTCCGACAAGCGAGTCAGGTCCGCAGCTAGCCGCGCCTGCGGATGCGAACGAGCCCAGGAATAGCGGTGGCGCCAAGAACGAGGAGTACCGCCAGGACGATCGCAAATTCAACGACCGTGGCCGCAGCTGACATCAACCTCGCTAGTCCGTGCACCATTAATATCTAAGACCGGAGGTGGTCCTTACCGGTTACAAAAAGTTGTGGCATCTGAGCTTGAGGGAACTCGACCGTGGACATGGAGCGACAGCAGTATCACGATTGGATACGTGTTTGGCATTAAACGTCGAAAGGTGGAGCGACTCGATTTCATTGTCGCCGGTGCGCAAAAATCGGGTACGACCGCGCTGCATTATTTTTTAAAAAAGCATCCGCGGATCGCGCTGCCGAACCGGCAGGAGCTGCATTTCTTCGATGACGAGGAAATTTTCTCGCGCCCGGTCGATTACGAACTGTTGCACCGACATTTCCGGCCGATCCTAAGATCGGCAACCCCGAAAAAATCGGGGCTCGCGAAGCCTTTCGGGGTCGCCGGTGAATCCACTCCGAGTTATTTGTATTGGAAGCCGGCGATGGAGCGGATCTGGAATTACAACCCGGAAATCGAACTCGTCATCCTGCTGCGAAATCCGATCGATCGCGCCTTCGCGCACTGGAACATGCAACGCTTCAAGGACCGCGAGCCGCTCGATTTCCTGGACGCGCTCAAAGAAGAACCGAGACGAATCGCACAACCGTTGACGATCGAATCGCGGCGCTTTGCCTATGTCGATCGTGGTTTTTATTCCGGCCAGCTCGAACGCGTTTTCAAATTTTTCCCGCGAGAACAAATCAAGATTGTGAAGTTCGAAGATTTTCGCGATCGAAAGCAGGAAACGCTCGACGGGATCTTTGAGTTTCTTGGCGTGAAACCGCTGCGCGGTGTTCGCGACAAAGATCGAAACGTTGTTCCGTACGAGCGGGCGATGACGCCGGAGGAACGAAAGTATCTTTCCGGAGTTTTCTCGGCCGAGATAACGAAGCTCGAGCAAATGCTCGGCTGGGATTGCTCGGACTGGAAAATATTGTAGCGGTCCTTGTGCCAAGCACCGGTCCGAGCCGGACTGGCACTTAAATAAACAGGCGCTTGGTAGAAGCGCCTCTACAACCGATTTGTTTGCTTAAATTTGGGCCGCTGCTTCGGATGCACGCCCAACAACGCTTTCGACCGAAAAAGCCGTGCGCCTTGCGATAAAAAGAATTCGCGCAGCTCGGGAGTAAAAAAGGAGGAGTCGTCCGGACGCGGATTAAAATCGAGAAGCAACCGGCCGTTGTCGTTCAAGAAACGCGTCCGGATGTCGCTGATAAAAAATTCCCAATCTGCGAGCGACCATTCAACACCATCGCGGACGCGCCCGATCCGGTGAAAACAAATCCGGTGCGCGGTCACGAGATCGAACTTTTGCCCGAGATCGGGCAGGGGAGTTTGTCGTTCGATTCGGCCGATCACGCGCGGAACGTCGAGCAAAGCCGTTATGGCGCGGAAAAGCGGCTCGTTATCGGTATCGAAGCCGAGAACCTGATGGCCGAAGAATTTGCAGACGTAGAGAAAGTAGCCGGCGCCACAGCCAAGATCGACAATGCACATTGGCGGCGAACGATCGAGCCAAAGATCTTGCGCGCGCTCGATGTTAATTTCGATCCAATAGACGACGTCCTCGAAACGATTGATCCGTGGCGAGCCCGGCCGATAGGGAAATTGATCCCGAAGTTTTTCGAATTGTGCGCGATCAAGGCTGTCGAGAATGCGGCGCTTGTTGACGGGGTGCGTCGAACGGTTGAGATGTTCGAACGCGCTGGCAAAGAGCTCGGTCGAAAGTAACTTCTGGAGCTTGCGTGAGAATCTCATTGCTGCCAACTAATGCTGCGCGCTAAATGACGGACTTTGCTGATCAGCGGTAACACATGCAACAAGCGAAACGAATTCTTCTCATTTGGAAAGTGGATCGACATCTTCGAGTGAGTCGGGGCCGAGCGAAATGAAAAAGGTCCCGCTTTCCCGGGTTTTCGTGAACGACGAAGTCCGTGAGGCTGGCCTGCGCGCGATGGATTCCGGCTGGTATATCCTCGAAAAGGAGTGCGAAGCGTTCGAAGCCGAGCTGGCGGCCTACGTCGGGACGAAACAAGCGGTCCTTTGTTCGTCCTGGACGACCGGGGCTTTAATGCTGCATCACGCGATGGGAGTTTGTCCCGGCGACGAAATTCTTGTGCCGTCTCACACCGCTTTTCCATCGATTGAACCAATGATTCATCGGGGGGCGCGGCCGGTCTTCATCGACATCGACGAGACCTACTGCATCGATGTCGATCTTCTGGAGGAATCGATCAGTTCGCGCACAGTCGGAATTCTTCCGGTGCATCTTTATGGCCATCCCGCGAACCTGGATGGAATTTTCGTGGTCGCGAAGAAACACGGTCTTTGGGTGGTGGAAGATTGCGCGCAAGCATTCGGGACGGAGTTCGGCGGCAAACGCGTCGGCTCGATCGCCGGCGCGGGTGTGTTTTCGTTTTATCCGTCGAAAAATCTCACTGTCATGGGCGATGGCGGTTGCATCACCACGAACGATTCAGCACTCGCCGGGAAACTGCGAATGCTGCGCAATCACGGCGAGAGGTCGAAGTATGTGCATGAGTTCGTTGGCTACAATTTTCGTTTCAATGAAATTCAAGCTGCGATCGGCCGGGTCGAGTTGCGCAACATCGACAAATTGAACGAGCACCGCCGCGATGTTGCCGCGCGTTACAACGAGCGTTTGGAAGGCACGGTGCAAGTCCCGCGGGAGCGGCCGTGGGCGCGCGCGGTTTATCACATGTACGTGATCCGGACCGAGCGCCGCGATGCGCTTGCGGAATTTTTGAAAAGCAGAGGTATCGGCACGGGCATTCACTATCCAGTAGGAAACCATCAGCAGCCCGCAATCTTGAAACTTTATTCCAATCTGCCGCGCCTGCCGAAGACGGAAGCAGCCGTGAACGAAATTCTTTCGCTTCCGATTTACGGCGATCTGGCGATGGAAGATGTCGATTATGTTTGCGACGCGATCCTGGAATTTTTCGGTAAGAAATGATGATGCCGGAGCCAAGCACTTAAATTACCTATGAATCTTCCATTCTTTATTGCCACGACGTGGTTCGGCCAGGAACATCGCGTTCTCGGTCTGGACTGGAATTATCTCGTGATCCTGGGTTTGATCGGGAACGCGACGTTCTCGATGCGATTTCTGGTGCAATGGTGGGCCTCCGAGCGACAAGGCGAGAGCGTCATTCCAGTTTCTTTCTGGTACTGGAGTATCGGCGGCAGCATCCTGATGTTTTTTTATTTTCTTTTCCGGCGCGATCCGGTCGGCGTCATCGCGTATCTTCCGAACTCGATCATTTACATTCGCAATCTGATGCTGATTCGTAAACGCCGGCTCGCGTTTACCGCTGCCAGCCCGTCGCAAACGCCGCGCGAAAACAGCTAGCGATCGAATGGCCGGGAAAGATCCGCGCGTTGACGCTTACATTAAACGCGCGGCGCCGTTTGCCCGGCCGATCCTGAAACGCCTGCGCAAAATCGTGCACACCGGCTGTCCCGATGTGGAAGAAACGATCAAGTGGAATTCGCCGTTCTTCGAGCACAAGGGGATCATTTGCTTCATGGCCGCGTTCAAGCTGCATTGCGTTTTCGGTTTTTGGAAAGGCTCGCTCATTTTTGGCGCGAAACACAAAGGCGCGATGGGACATTTCGGTCGGATCACGTCGATTGACGATTTGCCTAACGAAAAACAATTGATCGCATTTGTTCGGAAAGCGGCGGAATTAAACGAAGCCGGTGTTAAGAAACTGCGTCCGCGATCCCGCGCGAAACAAAAGGTGAGCGTTCCGTCCGATCTGAAAGCGGCGCTGCAAAAAAATGCAAAGGCGCGAAAGACGTTCGACAATTTCAGCCGCAGCCACAAAAAAGAATACGTGGAATGGATTACGGGTGCGAAGCGCGACGAAACGCGGAAGCGTCGATTGGAAACTGCGATTCAGTGGCTGGCCCAGGGCAAACCGCAAAACTGGAAATATCTCTGATCTAGATTCCGCGTGTCATCCCGAGCGGAGGCGAGGGATCTCACAATCGAAGCATGGATCCCACAATGTACATAGCGTGCTCAACTTGGTTAATGAGAGATCCCTCACTTTGTTCGGGATGACAGTGAAGCGAGCACATTGTTTTAGAAAGTGTCAACAAAGCGGATCAAATCTTGCGGCAATTGACTGTTCCATTGCTGCCCTTTCTCGATCGCGAGCTTGGCGGAATGAAGTGCGTGACGCGGCAGAAGTAATTGGCGTTCGAGCTTCGTGGTCCAACCGGTCTCGATAAATTCCAAATAGAGCTGCTGGTCAGGCCCGTAAATCTTGTCGCCGACCACCGGGATACCGAGGGAAGCGAGATGAACACGAATTTGGTGTGTGCGACCGGTGCGGGGAATAGCGCGAATCAAACTAAATTGGTCGCGCTGACACCCCTCACCTTCATCCTCTCGGCGCTCCGCCCAGTCGCGATCCCGACCCGATCGCGAAGCGGCAGGTGAGGGTGGGGATGTCGATCTTGTGAAGCGAAGTTCGACTCGAAACTCGGTCAGCGCCGGGGCGCCATCAGGATGAATCATTTGCTTCAACCAAATCGCTGACGGTTGATGCTTGCCTTGTCGATCCATCGGCGCGTCGACAATTTTTGTTTCCCAATCCGGGCAACCCCAAACGATCGCGAGATATTCTTTGTGCAAGCGCTGCTCTTGCATGAGCAATCCGAATCGCCGCGCTGCCGCAGCCGTCTTTGCCACAAGCACCAGTCCGCTCGTTTCGCGATCCAATCGATTTACAATTGAAACCTGGCCGCCGTTCGCGATCTCGAACGCGAGCAGTTCGCGCAGCTCTTTCCAAAGGGTGGTGCGCTGGTCGGGTTTGCTTGGATGCGTTAACAGAAATGACGGCTTGTCGACCACGATGTAATCGTCGGTTTCGTCGACAATTCGAAAATCGCGATCGACATGTTTGAGCATACAAATTTCGATCCTGAAACTAGCCTAACTATTAAGCCGTTGTAGCGGCGATGTCTCATCGCTGAAAAAGTGCGACGGTCATCCGCCTACGCGATGACTACGGCGCGACAAGTAGACCGCCGCTCCAATTCGTTGACTTGACCTCGTTGGGAAAACCGCTTTACGTAAATGCCTCACTTTCATCTCCTAGGAGAGTTCTGCCGTGGACCTAAAAGACATCAAAGCCCTGATCGATTTGATGAAGAAGAACGATCTCTCCGTTTTCGAGATGGAGAAGGATGGCTTTCGTATCAAACTGCAAAAAGGTTTGGACCAACCGATCATAACGTCAACGACCGCGCCGGCTGCCAACAGTCCAGCGGCAACCGCTTCAGCCCAAAGCGCGCTCAAAGATATTGTTTCCCCAATGGTCGGGACTTTTTACCGGGCTGGGTCGCCGGATGCTTCGCCGTTTGTCGATGTTGGAACAAGAGTGGACGAGGACACGGTGGTTTGCATTATCGAGGCGATGAAAGTGATGAACGAGATCAAGGCGGAAACCAGTGGGGTCATTGCCGACGTCGTGGCCGAGAACAGTAAGCCGGTGCAGTTCGGCCAAGTGCTCTTCCGCGTGCGATAACTGAGTGCGGCCCGCCAACTCGCGGGAGCAATGCATGTTCGAGAAAGTCCTGATTGCCAATCGCGGTGAGATTGCGCTGCGCGTGATTCGCGCATGCAAGGAACTCGGTATTCGCACACTCGCGGTTTATTCCGACGCCGATGTCGATTCGTTGCACGTGCAACTTGCGGATGAAGCGATTTGCATCGGCGCGGCGCCGAGCTCGGAAAGTTATTTAAAGATCGATCGGATCATGAGCGCGGCCGAAGTGGGCGATGTCGATGCGATTCATCCCGGTTATGGTTTTCTGGCCGAGAACGCGCACTTCGCTGAAGTGGTCGAGAGTTGCAAGATCAAGTTCATTGGCCCGCCGTCGCAAGTGATTCAAAAAATGGGCGACAAAAATATGGCGCGCGCGTGCGCTCGCAAAGCCGGCGTCCCGGTGACGCCGGGAAGTGACGGCGTCGTTGAAAACGACAAGGATGCGGCCAAGGTCGCGAAAGAAATCGGTTATCCCGTCATGATCAAAGCGGTGGCGGGTGGCGGCGGTCGCGGGATGCGCGCGGCCCACAACGAAACCAGTTTGATGGCAGGATATCATAGCGCGCGTCTTGAAGCGGAGAAGGCGTTTGGAACGGCTGCTGTTTACATCGAGAAACTGATTGTGAATCCGCACCACATCGAATTTCAAATCGTGGCCGACAGCCATGGTCGCGTCGTGCATTTGGGCGAGCGCGATTGTTCGATTCAGCGGCGTAACCAAAAAGTGATCGAAGAATGTCCGTCGCCGATCGTTCACGCCGGGCTCCGCAAAAAAATGGGAAACGCCGCGATCAAGCTGGCCAAATCAGTTGGCTACCAAAACACCGGCACGATCGAATTTCTGGTCGATGAAGACCGCCGCTTCTATTTCATGGAGATGAACACGCGACTTCAGGTCGAGCACACCATCACCGAAGAAGTTTACGGGTGCGATCTGGTGAAGGAACAAATCCGCATCGCTGCGGGCGAACCCTTATCGCCGCACGTCGCTCACGCTGTGCCGCGCTCACATGCGATCCAGTGCCGGATCAACGCCGAAGATCCGGCAAACAATTTTCAACCGTCGCCGGGCCGGATTACTTTTTACTACGCGCCCGGCGGCCGCGGCGTCCGGATAGATTCGCACGCTTACACCGGCTACGTCGTGCCGCCGTATTACGATTCGCTGATTGCAAAAATAATCACGATCGGAGCGACGCGCGATTCGGCGATCGATCGCATGCGTCGCGCGCTCGATGAATACTACGTTACCGGAATTAAGACGACGGTCCCTTTTCACGCCGCGATCATGCGGAGCGGCGCGTTCCGCGATGGGAAGTACGATACCGGTTTCGTCGAGCGGATGATGAACTCGGAGACTTTTGAGCTGAAGCCGCCGCCCGTCCGGCTCCACGAATAAGAGCTTTGCGAAATCTAAGCGATTGCCGCCTCTACGGTATTCTCGATTTCGGTTACGTTGGTGTCGCCGATCTGGAACGTGTCGCGAAGGCGATGATTGACGGCGATGTCGATCTTATCCAATTGCGCGCAAAGAAGCAGTCACTCGAAGAAATTATCGATCTCGCAGGCGCGCTGCACCAAATCACTTCTGGAGCTGGAATTCCTTTAATCGTTAACGATCATGCGGAAGTTGCGGCCAAGGTTCCAGTGGAAGGAGTTCACGTCGGCCAGGACGACGACTCGCTTGCGCACGCACGCAAGAAAGCGGGCCACCACGTTCTCGTCGGAAAATCCACCCACAGTTTCGAGCAGGCGGTTGCGGCGGAACGCGAAGGCGCGGATTACATTGGGTTCGGTCCTATTTTCGCGACTCCAACAAAGCCGGATTACCAGCCGGTCGGGCTGACCGGTATCAAACGGGTTCATAACGAAGTCACCGTCCCGATTTTTTGCATCGGCGGAATCAAGATCGAGAATCTCGGCCAAGTCATTGCCGCCGGCGCAAAGCGAGTCGCGATTGTCTCCGGTTTGCTCAAGGCGCCTGACATCGCCAAGTATGCGCGGGCGTGTAAAACTCTGTTAGGTCCCGAAACCTGATGTCTCTGCTTGTTGTTGGTTCCATTGCGCTCGACACCGTTAAGACGCCAGTCGAAGAACATGGCGACTTGTTAGGCGGCTCGGCGTTATACGCGGCCGCGGCCGCGAGTTATTTTTCGCCAGTGAAACTGGTCGGTGTTGTCGGCAGCGATTTTCCGCGGGCCGAGTTTGACTTTTGGAAATCACGAAAGATCGACACCGCGGGCGTGCAGCGGGTGGATGGAAAAACTTTCCGCTGGTCGGGGGAATATTCGTGGGATCTGAACACGCGCGAGACGCGTTCGGTCGCGCTCAACGTCTTTGAGAATTTTAAGCCGGAACTGCCCAAGTCGTATCGGCAAACTGATTTTGCGTTGCTGGCCAACATCGCGCCAGCTTTACAATCGCGTGTGCTCAAGCAAATGGAAAAGCCGCGCTTTGTTGTCGCCGACACGATGGACCTTTGGATCGAGACCACGCGCGGCGATTTGGATGCGCTCCTGCCGGATGTCGATCTTTTGATTCTGAACGACAGCGAAGCGCGCGAGATGACAAAGGAAACAAGTTTGATCAAAGCTGGCCGCGCCATTCGCAAAATGGGTCCGCATTATGTCGCGATCAAAAAAGGCGAGCACGGCGCGCTGCTTTTCGGCGAGAACGAATTTTTCAGCTGCGGCGCCTATCCGCTCGAAGACATTCACGATCCGACCGGGGCAGGGGACACATTCGCCGGTGGTATGGCCGGTTATTTGGCGGGAACGGTCAAGAAAGTGACCTTTACCGATCTTCGCAAAGCAATGATCTACGGCAGTGTGCTCGCGAGTTTTTGCGTGGAAGCGTTCAGTCTCGAGCGCTTGCGCAATTTAACGATGGAGCAGATCAACGAGCGCTACGAAGCTTTTAAACTCATGAGTCAGTTCGAAGTGCCGCAGAATTAGAGCGAAGCAGAACTTGCTTGTTGGGTTTGATCTTGCCTTTGGTTTTTCGAATGCGTTAAATCTTCGCTGCGTTGCTGGAGATTGAAGCTGGGAAAAAAAGAAGACCGTGACCGCGCGATGTCTTGTCGTTTGCAGTACGCTGCTGCTGTTTGCCAACGGCGCGTATGGTGGCGGCACCTACCAGCATACGAGAGACAGGCGGACGGTCATCTGGAACAATTATCCCAGACGGGATGTTGAGGCGACGTGGTCGGGCGAGCGAGACTCGAACGGGTTCGCCACGGGAGATGGCACATTGACGTGGTATAAAGTTCAGCGACCAGTCGTGACCGGCTCCAACATTCCGTCCTCCGGAGGACAGGCCGTCGAGGCCGTCGTCATCAACCGTTATTCCGGCAAAATGGTCCGCGGGAGATTTGATGGGCCCGCGGTTAATGTCGACGCGAGCGGGAAAATGTCTCACGGCACGTTTGTCCATGGGACCAAAGCCAATGATTGGGTGGCCGGACCGCTGCCGTGTCCTGATCAACAGTTGAATGAACGTGTTTCCAGAAGCGCGGTCAAGGCGCAGCCGCCAGCCGAAGGGCCACGGCGTGTGGTGGCCGGACCGCTGCCGTGCCCTGATCAACAGTTGAATGAACGTGTTTCCAGAAGCGCGGTCAAGGCGCAGCCGCCAGCCGAAGGGCCACCGCGTGTCGCAGCTGCGGCACCAATTCGACCGTTCGCGCCTGCGACTTTAGCGACTCCGCCTTCAACTCCGGCAGCCGCCGTGCCTGAGGTAAAGAGCCGCATGATCGTGGACTTTAAGGAACAAACCCAAGCTGTTTTATCTCGAGTAGACGATGCGACGGGAAATTTTCCCGAGATCGACCGGCTCGATTCGGTGCAACAGTTGCCAGCGCCGGTAGCTGAAAGTGTAGCGTCGCTTGTCGATCGGGCGCGTGACTTTCGGGCGAAGCTCGGATACGAAACTGCTCTGAGCGAATGCCGAAGCGAGACTGAAACGGTTGACGCGCTTTCAGCGGTTGATCAGAGCACACGCAATATTGCGGGCAACGACGCTTCTGCGGCGAACTCGGAACTAACCGATTTTCTGAAAAATAATCCCGAACCAATGGTCGACGCTCAGAGACCGTTATGGCGTTATCTGACTTCAATGCGGTTGTTGTGCAGCCGATTAGAAAAGGAAGCTGAGATCCACGTGCAGCGAGCAGGAGCATTTGCGTCGGCAGGTAGAACCGGGGACGCCATCCGCGAATATCAGGAAGCTTATCGGGTATTCCCGAGTCCGGCTACAGCCGAAAAGATCCGTCAACTCCAAAGGAACAGTCTCGGGTTGTGAAGAGACAATATTTCTTCGCCTACCTTTTTGTCAGAGCGGCAAAAGGAGTTGCTCTGCTGGTGATACTGATCGGGGTCGGATTTTGCGTGCTACGATATTACCAAGCCAGCATTGCGGCCGGCGCGGTCGCGTATCAGCCTTCGCCGCATCTCCAACAGGCACTCGACCGGTTGAAAGATGCCTTTTTGGCAACCGGACAGATCATCGAGTCGTTTAATGCCGGCAATCAATCAACAACACCGAATGTTCAGGGGCCGCGTTTTCCGCTGGTGATTGACTCAGAGGACGATTTTGCCCGAATTGGCGCCGAGCTCTCCAGAATCGACGGTGAGCGGCAAAAGTTGAAAGAGTCAATTGTGAGCCGGTTTGAGACTTTGGTTAAGAGCATCGAGGAGAAACTTCATGCCTACGCAGCCGTGTTGCAGTCGTCGCCGACGCCAACACCCGCAACCGCTCAAAATCTTATCTCCAAAGCGACGCCGACGCCGAGGGAAGAATTTTTGTTTTCATCCAAGCTCGGCACTTCCGACGCGAATGAGCGGAGCGCAAATCTGAAGGAGCGAAAGGAATTTCTTAAAGTGCTCGCGATTAGAGCCGAGAACGCCGACAATCGTGTGACACTCGGCGAGGCTGCAGATCAACTTGAGCGATTGGCCAAGCTGCTGCCGGAAAAATTCAACGCCTCAGCCGCTGCACAACCGGATACGGCAATAGCCTCCTCGAAGGACCCACCAGCAGAGCAGGACGGCAAAGTCTTGCTCTCCGAGCGCGTTGCTCGCCAGCTAGAGCAACTTCGCGGCGGAGTCCGCCAGATGTTGCTTACATCATGGACTCTTGATGATACGTTCGAGCAGGTAGCCAACCTTGATTCAGCCGAGCGTGATAAGTATCGCGCAGCGCTTCTGGCACAAAAAAGCATTTGGCTGTCAGCGACTTCGCGGATCGTAATTGGATTGCTTGCTACAGGTCTTGTCAGTCTTCTGATAGTTGTCTTTGGCGACCTCGTTCAGACTCAACTTGATACCGCGACTAGCAGCGGCACCGTGGCCGATGCGATTAATGCGCTGCGTGGATCGGTGACACACTATTCGAAAAGCGAACCAATGATCACGGCGGAAGAGGAAACGCCGGTCGAAGGCGGATCTTGAAAAATTCGCCCCCTTTAATTAGGCAAAAGCGCGCCCGAGAGGATTCGAACCACTAACCTTCTGATCCGTAGTCAGACGCTCTATCCAGTTGAGCTACGGGCGCCAAAGAGCAGCTAATTTGCGGAG